>ERZ1026864.811-NODE-811-length-16921-cov-4.356338_pt1 | contig 16921 bp, 9 predicted proteins | sample MGYA00380162_ERZ1026864 | MGnify/ENA primary metagenome ERZ1026864 (study PRJEB33269, sample SAMEA4719798) | human gut metagenome | biome: human-associated habitat; feature: organic feature; material: feces | place: Cameroon | collected 2013-10 ... | reverse complement strand
TGTATTCGTGCGCCGCTTTCAGCATGGCTTTGCGTTCGGCGCCGGACATGTCTTTGGTTTGTTCCACGTAGCCTGCTACGGCGTATGACTGGTGCATGCGGTTCCACCAGTCGCTGAATGTCGGATACGCGATGAGACCCAGCGCACCGATCATGGCGATTGCGGAGATGGCAATCATCACATTGAGCAGCGCATTCGATTTCTTATGCTTGGCAGCCGGTTTAACCTGCGCATCCAATTCGACTTGCGCAGCTGGCTTGGCGTCCGATTCATCCGTCACGTTATTTATGCTACGCCCGCTTCCGCAAAGCCGTCTTTGCAACGCTCAGCAGCACCAAACCAGCGCCCAAGATGGCCACGGCAATCCAAGCGGCCTGCTGCACGTCGGCGCCGGTGTGCGGCTGGTCCGGCGTGGTGGGTGGCGTGTGCGTGTTGGTGATTTCAGTGGAGTCGCCTTCCACATCGGAGATGGTGGTGTAGCCGTCGGGCACCGCCGCTTCGACCACGGTCCATTCGTGGTCTGCATCGAGATCCGTCCACGTGTGCGTCCACTTGTTGGACTCGTTCAGCTTCACGTTTTCCACGGGCTCGCCGTCGCGCAGGAGTTTCACGGTGATGGATTCGGGGCGCTTGCCGTCAGAATTGTTCCGGTCATTCCAGATTTTGCGCACGGTGCGTTCCACTGTTTTCGGCGGTTGCGCCACACATTCGGTTTTCGGTTCGATACTCAGCACACGCGACCCGCCGGAGACGCCGTCTTCGGGCACTGCGACGAGCATACTGCCGGAAGAGCACGTCCATGTCTGGTTCTTTCCGGAGGCGTTGGCGACCTTCACGTCAACGCTGTCGGACACGGCCAAGTACAGGCCGTCGGACAGTCCGGTGAAGGTCAGATGCCCGGAGGCGTTGGTGACACCGGTTGCCGTGGCGTCGGGCTTGTTCACCGCGATGAGTCTGGCGAGCGTGTTGGCCATGTCTCGCCACACTTGCGCGTCTTTGCCGGTCATCTTTGACCAGTCGACGGGGTATGTGGTGGAGTCGGTGAACGGTGCGACGGGTTCGAAGGTGGCGCCGCCGCTTGCCGGGATCTGCCCGACTTTGTAGAGGTTGAAGCTGGCGTCCGAAATGGCGAAGTTGGTAGAATCGTCGGACGTTTCGGAATCCGAGCTTTTGTGTTGGTACGAAATGGCGATGCTGCCGCTGGCAGAGTCTGTTGTTGGCGCCGCGACGGCATCGCGAGTAGTGAATGCACAGGCTGCCGCGGCGAATGTGGCGGCGATTGCGCAGCATGCGGCGATGACGCGGCTTGCGATCGTGCGTTCCTTCATTGCCGACCCCTCTTCTGTGGATTGGAAAGTAAGCATGTTTGATTCGCCCCCAACGGCAAACCGGAAAATATATGGAGCCAGGCTGGATACTCAAGAAAATTAGGCAGTGTACAAGGGATTGAGGTGGTCCAGCCCAGCATATGTGGGTTCAGTTATTATTTAATTTTTAGTTTTTAAATTATGTATTGCGATTCCCGTGAGCCGCTGCTGACTTGCGTCAACGCGGCTCACGGGTTTCGCATGGTTACTTCAGATTCTTATGGAATCCGGAGGATCAGGCGTTGCGACGACGCAGAGCCATCACCAGGGTCGCGCCAGCAAGCACGAACACGGCGATGCCAGCCACGTACAGCAGCACGGTGCCCATGCCACCGGTGGACGGCAGGTTGGAGCCCTTCTTGTTCACGACGTCGGCCTGAACGGTACCTTTCGTCTTATCACCGTCAGTCTGATTAATCTTCAGAGATGTCAGCAACGGATTGACAGCCTCAATGTCATGCTCAGCAGTCACAGTGAACAGCGTGTCGGCGGCCGTGTTATATCCGGCCGGAGTATGGCTTTCCACAAGCTTGTAATTACCGTCATCGATGCGCGGGAAAGAAGCAGTGTACTTAGTTTCCGTACCGTTGCTGGTCTTGGTTACTGTGATTTCCTCACCAACCTTCCTCCACTCTTCTTGTTCACCAGACTTGTAGCTCTTGTACAGCGTGAACTTCGGCAGATCGTTATCAGCCGGAGTGCCCTGATCGAAGGTCTTGTTGACGTTCAGCTGGTAGGTGAAGACGATGACCTTGTCCTCTGGAGTTTCGCCAGTCGGAGAGTTTGCGCCCTCGCCAGTGTAGTTCGGGTTGTTGGAGTACTGGAGCTTCGCCTCGTTCGGGTTGCCGGTGGAGCCAATCACAGCCTTATCGTTCAGCGTGGATTCATATTCAACAGTAAACTTGCCACCTTCAGCAACCGTGATCGCATCACCGTTAGTATCCTTAAGAGACTTGACATCGTTGATGGTGAGGGTGAACGTGCTATCAGCAGCGGTAGTAGTCGGGTTCAGAGTCAGGATGTACTGGTCCGCCGGAACGACGGTTTCTCCATACTTGACAATGAAACCAGTAGCATCCGGATAAGTCAAACCAGCCGACTGGTTATCAGTAAAGACCAGCTTATAGGTCTTGTACGCCGCGAAATCATCCTTGGCCTTCGGCAAGGTGGCGGTCAGCTGGAACGGGACTTTATCGTTCACATCGTAATCGGCGGAATCCTGCCAGTTGCTCTTAGCACCAGTGGAGTCGTTGACGTCCTTGACCTTCTTTTCGAAGGTCGGCTTGTCAGCCTTACGGGTGATGGTCACGTCTTCATTGCCAACAACCTTGACAATATACAGCGTCTGAGCATCATTACCGGTCACAGTATTATCTTTGTCCTTGGCCAGGTAGTAACCGGCAGGAACCTTTGTCAACGGAGCAGATGCAGTGAGATCGGAGCCATACTGAGCAGTCAGGTCTGCGAACTTGAGAATCTCAGTAAGTCTCTCCTGATCAGACTTCGAGCTATCAATCTTAGCCAGCTCTTCGGCAGCTTCCGCAGCAGTCAGGTCCTTTCCCTGATCGCCTGCAGCATTTTTAGTCTTAAAATTGTTACCAGCCTGGACGTTGCCAAGTGCACCGTTTGCGCCATAGGTACCAGTAAGAATCTGGTAGACAGAGTAGGTGTGGGTATCTCCGTCAGCGACCTTGATACCACCAGTTGGGTCATCCGCCATGGCGGTGGAGGCGCCGGCGAAACCGGCGACGGCCATTGCCGCGGTGGCTGCCACGGCTACGAGGCCTTTGAGAACCTTGTTCATTGTTCTCCCTTTCTTTCTTGTTTGAAATCTTGAATCTTCAGTTATGTGTGTTCAGTTATTGCCTAGTGGGCATTGGGTCGCTACGCTACGGACCGGTCCCCCTTCCCCTAGACGAGTTCATCATTGCCGCCTCCTGACCTTGAGGGCCATTCCAGCCGCAACAACACCTATCAACGCAGCCACCAAAGCCGCCGCGTAAATCCAATAATCGCCAGCTCCACCGGTCCCCGGCAGAATCACACCCGGCTGGTTCTTGATGTTGCCACCATTGACAGTGAACGTGGTCTGCTCGTTGTAAGCGCTTGTACCTTTAGTATTGAAGTCGGTGTTCGCGTACCAATTGCCAGCGATGTTGTCGCCTTCCAGCGGGCCGATGCGGAACTTGTGCGGAGTGGCGTCAAGGTCGTATCCGTCAGGAGCCTTGGACTCGATGAGCTGGTACTCACCCCAGACCAAGCCGCTGATCTTGAATTTGCCGGAGGCACCATCCAAATCAACATATTCACCGGTCTGGGCAGAGCATTTAGCAACGCCGTTCTGCCCATCCACGCAGTCGGTGACCGTGCCAAGTGTGGCGTCCGAAGTGACATCGGTGTACTTGGCCACGCCATTGTCCCACGAGAAGGCCTTCGTCTGCTTGAGGGTCCATTCGGAACCGGAAAGCGGATCCGTATTGTTGAAATCCGAAGACACCTTGGTCCATGTCACGGCACCAGTCTTACGGGTGTTTGCGATCTTGTTGCCAGTGTTATCTGCGCCAAACGCCGAGCTCCAAGTAGCGGTTCCATTCTGGATGGTGATCGTGTACACCGTATCGGACACTTCGTAACCGTTCGGGGCGGTCTTCTCCTTCAGCTGGTACGTGCCACCCGCAAGGTCGGAAACCTTGAACTTGCCAGCAGCCGTGTCCTCATCCACCTTGGTGCCCGTGGTCTCGTTAGCCACGTTCATCACGCTGCCCTGAGTTCGCAGCACGGAGGCGACCGCGCGATGCTCGTTACTGCGGGCGGCAACACGACGGCTGCTGTATGCTGCGGTGGAGGTGACGGCGCAACCCGAAGGAGCTGTGATCGAATACGACGGTCCGGCGGAAATCACCACAACATCGGGAAGCTCACTACCGTTGGTGAACTTGAAGTTGTCGCCTTCCTTTGGAATGTCGTCAGACGACCCCCTAGCCCCATACCACTTGCTGGTATCGCCGCTGATGTATTTGAATCCGAACTGGCTAGTCGAGTCAATCGCATTGCTACCCGTCAACGGAATCTTCGCATATGCATAGCTGTTGCAGGAGCCATCCATTTGCGTCATGTTGATGTCCACCCAAACAGTGTCGTTCGTGGTCTGGTAATGCACCTTGACATTATCCGCGGGCCAGTTAGTTTGCGCCTGGAAGTAGAGCGTGAGGTACTGCTTGGCAATCACGTTCACCTTCAAAGTGAACGTCTGGCTGGAGTAAGCTTCCTTGGCCGTGATGGTAACGGGTTCTGAGGTCACGCTGTTCGCGGTCAAAGTGACGTTCGTGCCAATGCGGGCGCTCAGCGAGACGTTATTCGCGCTGGAGGTAGACCATGTAACAGTGTTGCCTGCAGGAGCCACAGAAGCAGTCAGATTGAGGGTCTTGCCCTTCTCAAGATTGATTGTGCCTCCATTGCTGTAGCCGTTGATCGACACGGAAGACACTATGGTCACGCCGGTGACATCGACGGTGAACGATGACTTGACCTTGTCATCAGCCGATGTAACGGTAATCGTGGTATGGCCACTACCGGTCGGGGTGACGGTACCATTCTGGTCAACCGATGCAACTGTGTTATCGCCGGACGACCAGCTCAGTTTGGCGCCGCTAATCGCATTACCATTCTGGTCGTAGGCAGTCGCAATAAACGTCTGCGAGGCGGTATCAGTGAACGACACGGATGTGACAGGTTTCCCGCTTGCATCCGTAATCGTAATCCTCTGGACTTCCGTACCGGACTGATCGTCGGTGACGGTCCACGTCTGCTCAGCAGTATCGCCATTCATCTTGGAAAGCTTCCACGTTGAACCGGCCAGCAGCGTGTCTCCGTCAGTGCCATCAACCTTCTGCCATGTAATCGAAGAACCCGTCTTCTTATTGACGATCTTGCCGCCAGTCAGCAGCTTGTCTGCATCTGCAGCGATTTTATTACCGGCGCTATCGAAAACGCTAACAATGGTACTCACAGCGTCAGTGGTGCTGCCAGTGTTGATCTGGTAAATATTGGTGTTTTGCGCGTAACCTTCGACTGTGCCGGATTCCTTAAGGAAGTAAGTGCCGTTCTTGGCGAGGTTGCCCAACTGGAACGAACCTTCCGCATCAGCATCATCGTTCCAACCGCCATCGGCGATGGTGGCAAGAGCGTTCGTGCCGTTTACCGCATCTCCCTTCTTGCCGTACACAGTCCAGCTGGTGCCGCCGAGAGCCTTGTGATCAGCGGTGTCATCCACCTTGTTCCAAGCGATCGCGGCACAGGAGGTGGTCATCTGCCCATACCAAGACAAATTATGACGCTCCTGGTCCATATCCACTGCAGAGGTGGAATATTCACCTTCGGCGTTGACAAAATTACCGTTGTCTGCGGTAACAACATTCTTGTTGTACATTTCGAAATCGCCGGTAGTCCACACACGACCATTGGTGGAGACATGCGACTGGAAGTTACCTGCAGCACCGGAATCGTTGCCCACTACCATAACGGAACCCATCCATGCGGCAGACGGATCATCGGTTACGTTGACGTTGTACCAGTCTTCCTTATCACCATGGTTCTGGTTCTTATACCAGCCGGTATTGATATGCCCCGACCCCTTACCGCCAAGGATGGTAAGAGAGTTGGTGTTATAGAAGTTCCACATCAGCTGGCTTGCGCGCTTGACATATTCCTGTCCGTGCGCGTTATTGTAGCGGTTCGTGCCTGTCGAATTCATCATGACGTAGCCGTCGGAGATATCAACGTCGTTCCATTTGAACTGCCATCCGTTACGGAACTCCACATCATTGCCATTACCGTTGATGTTGATGGCAACCGAAGCATTGTCGGAAATGTTCTTGAAGTTGAACACCACGCCGGCATCACCAATGTTGTTCAGCAACGACGCATCCAAATTGAACACCTGCAACTCGTTTTTGCCGTTGCCAGTCAGCGTGATTTCCGTCTGACGCGAATTGCTCTGAATATCGAACCGGTAAACGTTGTCTGTGTAAGTGTTGTAGCTGTACGAATAACGAGAACCTGTGTAATTATCCTCATTGCCTTTCGTAACAGTGTTGCTGGAGGAAATCTTCGCGAGCTTGCCGGACAGCGTGGCCACATAATTCTTATATGCGGAATACGTGTAATCCGAACCCGTCGAAGGATTCTTCACTCCGGGAATAACAGTGTTGTTCTGATTCCAATTGACTTTGCCGTCGCCACCCATGGCATATACGGAATACTGCTCGCCGTTCTTCCAGTTGTTACGGCTTTGCACTGTGGTTTGGGCACCCGCAATGTTCGCATTGAACTTATGATCATTCGTCTCACCGGTAGCGTCATTTCCCGCTCCGGTCCCAAGCCAGCTGGAACCCTGATTGGAGTTATCGGTCCAGCCTTGGGCGCCACCGAACCAATCCAACTCGGAATTGGTGCTATTGCCGCCGACCGAAAGCACCGTTGAACCGTCCTTCGGGCGGAACTGCGAGCCAAAGCCGACGATACCCCAGCGGAAACCACGCGAACGATTGAATGTGCCGTCCTTATTCCAGATATTCCAAGCCCGCTTCATCGGGTGGAGCAGAAGCTTGCCATTCACAGCAGTCAGGCCTTCGGCCTCAACAGCATAGGTGCCTTCCGGGGCGTTGTCGATATTCGAGGAAGTGATGCCGGTCTTCTTGCCGCCGACATACATATCGCCGCCAACAAACGTGGCAATGCCCTCATCGTTACCGCTACTGGAAGTCTGATCACCTAATGGTTCTGTAGTTGACGTACAAATCGCGCCATTGTTTGCGCTTTCGTCCGCTTTGGCATTGTAGGCGGGGAGGAGGGAAGTTACTGCTACGGTGGCCATCATGGCTACCGCTATGGCGGCGGCGGTCAGGGAGCGGGTACGCGAAAGCGCGCAACCGGATGCCGATCGCGTTCCTGCATAGTGTCGTGGTGCGTTGCCGGCACCATTACGCCATTGCCTCATCTTGTCCCCTATCCGCAAAGTGTTCACCCTTCTGAGCCCCTCAACTCGAGGGTTGATATCCTTTGCATAATGCCGTTATCACTTCTGTTTTACGTATAGCTTCTGCGCTGTTCCCATCTCCGGCAACACAGCCGGAAACCTCTGTTTACCCTTTTCTCTGACCTACGGTTTACTATGATAACCTTTGCAGTTATGAAAACAAAATGAAACAGAAAGAACCCATACCCCCTCCCCTGATACGTTTTTTATCCCCTCTCACGGGGACAACGCTTTTAAAGCCTGATATTCAACGGTTTGTCAACGATTGCAAAATCAAAAAACACATGCTGATCATTGAATGAAATTCATCATTCATCAGCCCCCGATGGGCGTGTCATGAAACACATCACTGCAAATTGTTTCATTTTTTTTCATGAAAACGTATGCCACACCGTGACTACAGTGGGGGTATCCCCTACCAATCCACCCCAGGCCATCACAATCAGCCCGTCGGCATTGACGGGCTGCGGAAGGACAATGAGACTCGGGTCTCAGCGGCCAGTGCCGTACACGGAATCGGTGCCGCGTAGTACGAGCTGGGCGCGCACAATCTCATGCGCGTTCTCAAGCGGCTCACCTTCGATAAGCTTCATGGCCTTTTGTGCGGCCGCGCGACCCATCGCATACGGATCCTGGCGCATGGTGGTCAGGCTCACAGTGTCGGCGTACGGCGAATCGTCGAAGCCGATAATCGAATAGTCACTCGGCGTGTGGTGACCGTAACGTTCCAAACGCAACACCAGCGGAATCGCCATCATATCCATCTGGCAGCAGATCGCGTCCGGGAACTCGTCCAACGCAAGCAGCGCGGTCAACGCCGAGTCGGCGAAGGTCTTGCCACGCGGCACAGAGACGACGCGCCACTTGAAGTCATGGGAGGCCCCCATCGTCTTGCAGGCGCGGATGAAGCCCTGCCCTCGCGCATCGATGGAGGAATTAATGGAATCGACCGCATCGGAACACACGTACACGATATTCTTGTGCCCCAGATTGATCAGATGCTGGGCGGCGGTGAACATGCCGTCCTCATCGTCGATGGAGATGGTGGCGTCGAAGCCGTTTTGCGTCGGCGTATTGATGCCGATGATCGGCACGTGGATGCGTTTGAGCTGCTGGATTTCCTTCGGATCCACGCCGAACGACGTTACGAATACGGCGTCCACGTTGCGGCGGACGGGCAAATTCGTGAAGAATTCCTTGCGATTTTCGGCGGTGTCGACATGCTGGAACAGCGATACGTCATACCCGGCATTATGCATGACGGATTCGATTCCAGCGAACACTTCCGTATTGAACCAGCTAGTGATCTCTTCATTCATCAGCATCGCCACACGGTACGATTGGCCGGATTTCAGCGACGTGGCGGAACGGGAGATGTTGAAATCAAGCTTGTCGGCAGTTTCCAGCACCTTGCGACGTGTACGTTCGGACACCAGTTCCGGACGCGTGAACGCGCGCGACACCGTGGAAATCGACACACCCGCGGCCTTGGCCACCTCGCGAATGCCTGCTCTATCCATCTCTCAACCCCTTTGCGGTTTCTGCATCATAATCACAAACGTTCCCAGCCTTGGAAACACTTGCCCGAGCGGCAATGCTCTCCCATATTGCTACTATTATACTGCGAACGTTGTCAAAAATCACGCTAATGTTGCACCAATAGCACAAAATATCAAAATAACTGGATAAGCCGCGTAAAAAGCCCACTTCGTCCACTGCCGCTTATAACCCAACTCGCCGTTGTAATAATGCACGAATGCAACGCCAATGCCAGGCATAATCATCATCACCGCGCCAAACAGGCCGGCAGTGAACATCATCGAATTCTCATGCTGGCGCATCAACGTGAAAATCAGCACGAAACCAAGCGTCACCGAGCCGACGCTCATCATATGCTGGCGCAGGCCGACGCGCAGCAGCAGATCCCACAACAGTCCGATCAACACCAGACCGACCGACAGCACAATCTTCATTGACTTCTGGTAGCGCGCCGCCACCCAATCCAACACGGCAAGCACAACGAACGCGATGAACAGACCGAAAACAGGGTTCTGCGAGCCAAAATCGAAAGCCTTATGCGACGTGCAGAGGTCGTACGGCACCTCACACACCACGGCGAGGATGAACAGCTGCAGGCCGTACGCGACGCGACTATGTGTTTCACGGAAACCCTGCACCAGCAGCCACGCGTAAATCGGAATAGCAAACCAAGATACGACCTCGCTTAAGACCATCGCCGTCAGCGACGTCATATTATTGACGTCGGAACCGAAAAACAGCGGCACAATGGTGGTGCTACCAGCTGACAGAGCCAACGCCACAGCGCCGATGACCTTGAGCTGGAACACCGTCAGTCCGCGGTGCTTCTTCTTGGTACGGCGAGCGCCGCCGAATCCGATCTGTTCAATCGAATCAGCTCCAGCACCCTGCTCGACATAGCTTTCCATATGTCCTCCTCAGTTCCGCATACGGCCTTTCGTGCGCCCAAGACGCCCAGTACGCCCAAGACGCAACCTACGCGCGTTTCACGCGTTCAGCACGAATTTCAGCAGACCGTCGTAGTCGGCACCGGTAAACGAACATACCGCATGCTCCGACTTGGGCGGGTCGCTCATCGGCGAAATTTCCGTACGGAAGTATGCTGCGTCGAGACCGGCGGAATTGGCTCCGATAATATCGTTTGCTTCATCGTTGCCCACCATGAGCGCGTTTTTTGCGATTACGAACTCGCGGTCGAGAGCCAACATGTACAAGTCGCGGGCAGGCTTGCGGATTTTCTCTTCGCTGGAGATAATCACGTCGTCCAGTACGTTCGCCAAGCCGGTCATTTCCAGTTCGGGGCGAGTATAGCAGGCTTGTGCGTTGCTTAGCAGCGCCACGACGACGCCGGCCTCCTGCAATGCTTCGATCATGTCGAGTGCGCCCGGATACAGGCGGATCATGCTGGTGCTGCCCTGCCGGAACGCCCATGCGGCTTTCAGCGCGGCTTGCGGCAGTGCCAGTTTCTTTTCAGCCTCCTCACTACGGTTCATCAGCAGCGACCGGTAGACCGGCAGGATATCGAATTCATCCCATCCGTTACGGACGATTGCACGATCGGCTTGATGGACCATTTCGCGGGCCTCAAGTTTTTCGAAGCGTTCGCGCATTTCGTCGACCGATTCGTAGTCGGCACCCAGTTCGCAAACGCAGTCATATAGCGCCTGCCAGGCGGTTTCGCTCTGTTCGTCTGTACGAATGTCGATCAACGTCCCGTAGAGGTCGAAAAATACCACCTCATATCGTGGATTATGAGCTCCGGCTCCCACTTCTCGTATCCTTTCTGGTTTTCCGGCCCCATTGCCGTATCGGTTACGGCGACCGCAGCTTTGCGGTCGCCGTTTTGTAGCTTCCCTACTGAGAGTATTACTGCAACCGCCAGATTGCAAACGTATGCGGTGGAACAATCAAATAATCGCCATCACCTGCGCTCACATTGCCTTCCATCGGACTGACGGACGAGCCGAGACCACACCAGTATCTCCGTATTCCGTCAATCGGTTCCAAACCCGTTACGGCCACGTCAATAACGCCGACGTGTCTGCTTGGATTGGCGGCCATCAGATAATCGCCGACGCGGAACACGAGTTCGTCGCCTTCCGTATCGACGATATTGCGATTGCCGTCGAACCACTGTGGATCAGACTTGCGCAATGCAATCAACTTCGCGTAATACTCAATCAAATCGCGCTTCTGCCATGCACGGTTCCAATCGAGCCAGTTAAGCTCTTTGGCGGAATCGTAAGAATCAGAGCTGCCGAATTTGGTACGTGCGAACTCCTCGCCGGACAGCATGAACGGGATGCCGGCGGAGGTAAGCGTGATACCCACAGCCAGCTTGTTGGCGTCCATCACGTCGGTCAGCGCGGCCGCAATCTGCGGACCGACACCGGCCAGCCCTTCCGCCGAGAAATCGGCGTCATACATGACTTTTGGCACATCCACGGTATTTTCGTTAACGCCTTCGGCCACGGTGCTGCCCAACGAACCAGCCGCAAAGCTCGCGCACAACTTGTCCCACAGCGTGAGGTCGTCGTGCGCGGACACGTATTGAATGACCTGGCCTGCCACTCCTTCCGAATGTTTGCCGCGACGCCACGCGTCCACGGCCTCACGCACAGCCGCTACGTTCTCGTGCATGCCACCGTTCACATAACCCGGGCGGTCCGAGAAGAACACATGGCCCTTGATGGTGTCTCGCGTGGTGTCGCAGAAGTGGCCGATGCGACTGTCAAGCTTCGACAGGCCTGACTTGTCAGCCAGCACGGTGTCGCTGGGCAGCGGCGCGGTGGCGCCCGCGGACCACGGTTCGCCGTACATGAGGATGTCGCGTCCACGGCCGGGAATCTCGTCCAGCGCGGCACGCACGGCATTCATGGTGTCCACGTCAATCAGCCCCATCAGGTCGAAACGGAAGCCGTCCATGTGGTATTCGCGCGCCCAGAACGTCACGGATTCCACGATGAACCGGCGGAACATCTTGCGTTCGGTGGCCATATCGCAGCCGCAGCCGGATCCGTTGGCCAGCGCGCCGTTGGGCTTACGGCGCAGGAAATAGTCCGGCACCGACCGCTCAAACCAATTATCGGGCGAGAACATGTGGTTGTAGACCACGTCCATGATCACTTTGATGCCGGCGTTGTGCAGCGCCTGCACCATCTGCTTCACTTCGCGGATGCGCACCGACCCGTCGAACGGATTGGTGGAATACGAGCCTTCCGGCACGTTGTAATTGACCGGATCGTACCCCCAGTTGTAGCGATCGCAGGTCTCTTCGTCCACGGAACCGAAATCGTAAATCGGCATGAGCTGCACCGCGGTGACGCCAAGTTTCTTGAGATATGCGATGCCCGTGGGAAAGTCGGGATGCCCGTCCAGAGACGTACCGTCGTCGGTGAACGCCAGGTACTTGCCCCGATGCGATTCGGGGAAACCGCCGGCGGGATCATTGCTGAAATCGCCCACGTGGGTTTCCCAGACCACCGTCTGCGCAAGCGGCACGTCCGGCATATGGTCGCGGTACCAACCATCCGGATTGGTGCGGCTGAAGTCCACGACCATGCTGCGCCGGCCGTTCACACCGGCCCCGCGCGCCCACGGATCGGCGATGCGGTCCACGGAACCGCAATCGCGTTCAATCAAAAAGTCGTAATACACGCCGTGCTTGTTGTCGGCGAAATCGTACGTCCAGGAACCGTCGGATTCCGGACGCATCGTGTACTGTCCAATCAGAGCGTCGCCGCTTTCCCCCATGGAGCCACGCGAGAACAGTCTCAGGGTCACCTTTTGTGCGGAAGGAGCCCAGAGAGCGAACTGGGTGCCGGATTGAGCAACCACGGCACCCAGAGGCCGTTCCAAACAAAGCGGGAACGGTTCGGCGACGCTCGTGTTCGGCTGTGCAAAGTTGTCTACGAGCGTCATTATTGCGTTACCTTTCCGTCAGCCCTTCACGGAGCCCGACATGGACTCCTGATAGAAGCGCTGCATCACAATGAACAGGATGGCGATCGGAACGGAGATCACGACCGCGGCCGCGGCGAAGCGGGCAAACCAGTTCTGGATATATTCCTTCTGCAGCATGAGCCACAGGCCCAATGCCACGGTGTAGTTGGATTGCGTACGGCAGATCACCTTGGCCATGACAAAGTCGAGCCACGGGGTCAGGAAGCCGATGATGGCCTGGTAGACGATCATGGGCTTGCAGATCGGGATGATGATCTTATGGAACACCTGGAAACGGGTGCAACCGTCGAGCAGGGCGGCTTCGTCCAGCGAGGTCGGAATGGTGTCCATATAGCCCTTCATCACGTAGAAGCCAGCGCCGGAACCGGCGGAGTACACGAGAATCAACGCCACGGTAGTCATGGTGCCGCTTGACAGGCCCAAGGCCTTCAAGATGAAGTAGATGGCGGTGACGGCCATGATACCCGGGAACATGCCAAGAATCAGCACAACGTTCATGAAAGTCTTGCGCACACGGAAACGCATACGGCTCATGCAGTATGCCACAGAGAGCACGAAGATCAGAGAAATCGCACAGGTGAAGCAGGCGATGATGAACGTGGTGCCGAACATCTTCGGGAAGTCCAACACGTTGCGGTCGGTGAACAGCACCCTATAGTTGTCCAGAGTCCACTCCTTCGGGAAGAAGGAGCTGGTGTACGGGGCGGTGTTCTTATTGAACGACTCCGCGAACACCCATACGATTGGGACGAGCCAGATGACGGCCAGAATGGCCAGGAACAAGTGGGCGAACACGTCGCCGGTGATACGGCGGATCTTCTGGTCGTGCAGAAGGCCGTGGCTTTCCACTTTGGTTGCGGAATGCTTGTTGCTCATCGGAATGCCTCCTCATTCTTATAGGAGCCGGAATTGCGGTAGGTGATCAGCGAAACGATGGCCAACACGACGAAGGTCATGATGCCGATCACGGCACCGAGATTGTAATCCTGCTTGTCCACGGTCAGCTTGTACAGCCAGGTGATAAGCAAATCAGTGGAGCCTGCGGAATCGCCCAATGGCGTAGGATCGCCGCCGGACAGCAGGTAAATGACGTTGAAATTATTCACATTGCCGGTGAAGGTGGTGATCAGGTACGGAGTGAGCACGAAGATGATGTACGGCATGGTGATCTTAGTAAAGATCTGCCACCAGTTGGCACCGTCGATCTTCGCCGCCTCATACTGATCGGCCGGAATGTTCTGCAGAATACCGGTGATCTGCATGATGGTGTACGGGATACCGACCCACAGGTTGATGATGATCACGGTGACGCGGGCCCAAGTGGCGTTGGTGAAGAACGGCAACGGGCCGTCAATCCAACCCCACGTCTGCAGCATGCGGTTCACCGCACCCTGCGGCTGGAGCATGGTGTGCATGACCAGCAGAGACACGAACTGCGGAACGGCGATGGACATGGAGAAGCAGGCACGCCAGAAACCCTTGAAGTGGGTGGTCTTGCGATTGATGATCATAGCCACGAACATGCCGAGGAAGAAGTTCAGGAAGGTGGCGAAGAAAGCCCAGACCAATGTCCACACCAGCACACGTCCGAACAGTACGGCGTTAACGGTGCCGCCGCTGTTGGAGAAAACCTTGGCGAAGTTCTCAAAGCCGACCCAGTGGAACAGCACGAGGTGCTTGTGGTCATAGCTGGTGAATGCCATTGAAATCATGAAGATCAACGGCAGCACGGTGAACACGGCGATGCCCAGCGTGGGCAGGAACATCAGCAGAACGTGCGCCTTGGCATCGAGCAGCTCGCGGACATCGTCCATGAAGCTCGGAGCCTTGCCGTTCTCCTCGAGCAGCACCTGGGACTTGTATGCAGAGCGCACGGACATGACCCACAGGCCGATGAAGGCAGCGGTGATAACCAGAGTGGCGACACCGTACAACAGGATGACCACGGAACGGTCAGGTTCGGTGTAGACCCAGAAGCCGTCGACCAGCTTCTTGCCGCCTGCATTGGTGCCCAAGGTCGGCAACTTGGAAAGATAGTCCACGCCATTGATTGCCATGAACACGAAGTATGCGATTTCCAGCGCCAGCATGGCAATGCCCTTGACATACTGCTTGCGCACGATATCGCCAAGACCAAACACCACTGCGGAAAGCTTAGTGAACAGGTCACCACGCCGGAACGCCGCCCTTACCGTGTAAGGCGACGGAGAAACATAATCAGCGCCCTGCTTCCGAAGGCGCTTCATCTCCCGTGGGGAAAGAGTTGTTGCTGTCATTTCGACTGCCCTCTCATATGGATATTGAAAGATAAAAAAAGCTTTGCTCCCGGACAAGGGGAAGGAGAATTTAAAAACCTTGCCCGGGAATGCAAAGCTCGGAGGAGGAGTGAGCCACTATGCAAAGTGGAGAGAGACACCGCGACTCGAAGCGTCTCTCAAAGCTGCAGGATGGCTGGGGGGATTTGGCAGTGCCAACCACCTGCATTCTTCAGTTATTGGATTTTTAGAATTACTGATTTCACTCAGCGATCTTGCCACCGGCCTGCTTGACCCAATCCTGGTACTTGGCGGCAGCGTTGTCCTTGGTGATTTCCTTGTTGACTAGGGCCTTGCCGAAGGTTTCGGCCGGAGTCCACCAATCGTTCATGCCGGACAGACCGGACTGCAGGAGAGCAGTGTTGGCCATGGTGTCGGACTGGGCCTTGGCTGCGACGTCGTCGGTGGTCAGATCAGACAGGGACTTGTCGGTCGGCGGGATGGCGCGCATCTCGTAGTGCAGCTTCTGAGCTTCGGTGGAGCCGAGGTAAGCCGCGAACTGAGCGGCAGCCTTCGGGTTCTTGGCGTTCGGGTTGTAAGCAGCGGCCTTGGTGGCGGCGAAGGACTTCATCTGCTTCTTCTGGCCGTTCACGGTGAAGGTCGGCAGAGAGGTGGCGGCGTAGTTGTCACCCAGGGCCTCCTTCACGTCCTTAGCGGACCAGGTACCGGAGAACAGCACGTCGGCGGAGCCATCCTTGATGGCTGCGAGGCCGGAAGCGCCATCATCGTTGGAGAAGTTCGGGTTGGCGACCACATCAACCAGATAAGAGGTGACATCGGCGCCGTCCTTCGGGAAGACCATGCCTGCGTCAGCATCATTGCCCTTCTCGCCGAACAGGCTCAGGCCATCATAGAAGCCGTTGATGTACCAAGAATTCTGCAGGGAGAACGTGACCTTGGCCTTGGAAAGGATGGTATCGAAGTCCTTGGCCTCATCCTCGGTGATCTTGGACTTGTTGTAGTACATGAACCACGTGTTGTCGGTGTACGGCACGCCATAGAGCTTGCCATCGGTGCCGGTGACGGAGTTGACTTCGAGGTCACCGTTCTGTTCCTTCACCTGCTTCTCAGCGTCGGTGCCCAGCTGGCCAATGGCCTTGGCGTCCATTAGAACACCCAACTGATCGGAAGCGAACATATAGACATCGGCTGCCGCGGACGGATCAGTGCTGACCTGCTTGGAAGCATCGCCTTCAGAGACCACGTCATTCTTCCACGTGATATTGTATTCCGGATGCGCCTTGGCGAAGTTCTCTTCGACCTTGCCCAGCCAGTTGGTGTCCTTGGCCTGGTCTTCCTGCGGGGCCCACACGCTCAGCGTGACGGCCTCGGTGGAGCCGGAAGCGTTCTTATCGCCACCGTCGGAGGAGCCACCGCACGCAGCGAGCGGAACCAGCATAGAAACGGCAGCAGTAAGTCCGATTGCCTTCTTCCAATCGATCTTCATTGATCTTCCTTTCCTCACATAACCTTGTGTTCCTCAACATCTCCGGTTAAATGGTACGGACCAAAACCCTGCATACGTTCACATCATCGTTCTTGGATGATTACCAACAACACTGGGGCCACCAAAAATGTATCAGTGATTGTTAGTGTAGCACGTTTCTGCCAACGTTTGCAATTCAGCGCTATGATTGTTTCAAAGAAACACCGCAAACCGCGAAATATCAAGGAGACACACCCTCATGCTTCCCCCCGCG
>ERZ1026864.810-NODE-810-length-16928-cov-5.001541_pt1 | contig 16928 bp, 14 predicted proteins | sample MGYA00380162_ERZ1026864 | MGnify/ENA primary metagenome ERZ1026864 (study PRJEB33269, sample SAMEA4719798) | human gut metagenome | biome: human-associated habitat; feature: organic feature; material: feces | place: Cameroon | collected 2013-10 ... | reverse complement strand
ACGAGATAGGAGTCCGTCTCGTGGGCTCGGAGATGTGTATAAGAGACAGCCGCAAGGTGCTGGATGTGATCGAAAGCACCAACTACATCCCCAACAACTCCGCCCGTGATCTGGTGAAAACCAAGTCTGACGCCATCGGACTTGTGGTGCGCGGCATCTCCAATCCCTTCTACACCGACATCATCCACGCGGTGGAGGCGGGCATCACCGCCGGCGGCTACACCATGGTGATGCAGCAGATCAGTTCCTGCGACGATGAGCTGAAGCAGGCCGCCATCATGGAGCGGGAAAAGCGTCTGCTGGGTCTGGTGCTGTTGGGCGGACGGTTCGACTATTCCGCCGCCGATCTGGCGCTGCTGAATGTGCCGTTCGTGTGCTGCTCCTTCGGCAACCACTACGGAACGCTGGAGCACGCCGACTACTCCTCCGTGTCCATCGCCGACATGGAGAACGCCTGCCGGGCCACCCGTTATCTGATTGAAAACGGACACCGGCGCATCGCCGCCCTTATCACCCGGCCGGATGACCATTCCATCAGCCAGCTGCGGTACGAAGGCTATTGCAAGGCTCTGACCGACGCGGGCATCACGCCGGACGACGCGCTGGTGATCTGCACCGACACCTTCAACATTCAGGCCGCTTATCAGGCCATGAATCGCGCGCTGGACAGCGGCATGGACTTTACCGCCGTGTTCGCCATCTCCGACAACATGGCCATCGGTGCCATGCGTGCTCTGCGGGAGCACGGACGCACCGTGCCGGACGATTGCTCGGTGATCGCCATTGACGGCATCGAGGTCTCGGACTACATCGCCCCGCCGCTGACCACACTGTGCCAGCCTATGGAGAAGATGGGCCAGCGCAGCATGGAGATCCTGCTGGACATGATTGAGGGCCGCGCGGGCAATTGCCATGAGGTGCTGCCCACGGTGCTGCGGATCGGCGGCAGCGTGAAAAAGTTGGTATAAAACAGAACCGGTCATAGAAAAAGCGATATCGCTTTTTCTGCTTCCCATGGGAAGCATGAAATCGTTTTTTGCAGTACATACTGTGAAAATAAATATTGAATTGAAGGAGATCATCAACATGAAGAAGTTTCTTGCACTGATTCTTGCTCTTGTGATGGCTTTGTCTCTGGTCGCCTGCGGCGGCGGAAACAATGACGCACAGGGCAACGGCGATGGTGACACCACTGCCACCGGCAGCGTGTATTACCTGAACTTCAAGCCTGAGGCCGAGGATGCCTGGCAGGCTCTGGCCAAGACCTACACCGAGCAGACCGGCGTGCCTGTCAAGGTCGTGACCGCCGCCTCCGGCGAGTACGAGACCATGCTGGTGTCCGAGATGGACAAGGATGCCGCTCCCACCCTGTTCCAGTGCAACGAGGGCGGCGTGGCTACCTGGGGTGATTTCTGCTACGATCTGAGCAGCACCGACGTGTACAACGAGCTGGCTTCCAAGGACTACGCTCTGAAGAACGCCAACGGTGAGGTCATCTCCATCGCCTACTGCCTGGAGACCTACGGCATCATCGTCAACAAGGCTCTGCTGGAGCAGGCCGGTCACTCCGTGGACGAAATCACCAACTTTGAGACCCTGAAGGCCGTTGCTGACGACATTCACGCCCGTGCTTCCGAGCTGGGCTTCGACGCCTTCACCTCCGCCGGTCTGGACGGCAGCTCCTCCTGGCGCTTCTCCGGCCACCTGGCCAATATGCCTCTGTTCTATGAGTTCCGTGACGACAGCGTGAGCTCCAAGCCCGCCACCATCAAGGGTACTTATCTGGACAACTACAAGAACGTTTGGGATCTGTACATCACTGACTCCGCCACCACCGGCGCCGCCCTGCTGACCGCTACCGGCGATCAGGCTGAGGCTGAGTTCGGCGAGGGCAAGGCTGTGTTCTATCAGAACGGCACCTGGGAGTACAGCAACCTGACCGCTGCTGACAAGTTCGCCATGAACCCCGATGACCTGACCATGATCCCCATCTACTGCGGCGTTGAGGGCGAGGAGAAGGCCGGCCTGTGCACCGGTACCGAGAACTACTGGTCCGTCAACAAGAACGCCAAGCCCGAGGACATCCAGGCTACTCTGGACTTCCTGAAGTGGGTCGTTACCTCTGACGAGGGCACCACCATGATGTCCGAGCAGTTCGGCGCTTGCCCCTTCAAGTCCTCCAAGGCTCCCTCCAATCCGTTCAGCGCTCTGGCCAACGAGTACGTTGCCAACGGCTGCTATCCTGTCACCTGGGCCTTCAACTATACGCCCGCTGTGAACGATTGGCGTGCCGCCGTGGTGGATGCTCTGAGCAAGTACACCGCTGACAACGGCAGCTGGGACGACGTCAAGACCGCTTTCGTGGAAGGCTGGGCTACCCAGTACGCCAACGAGAACGCCTAACGTATCTCCGGAAACTGCATAAAACAGGGGGCGGGCTTTTCGCCCGCCCCCTGTTTCTCTCTTTGACACACAGGGTGTGACGAAAGCTGTCGGCCGAAGGGACTTCGGCCAAGAGCTTTCGCCATAACGATATGATGGAGAACAGGAGTGGTCAAATGAAGCGATTTCAACGAAAACGGGATACGGCGGCACTGAACAGCCGTCTGATCCGCCGGCCTATTCAACGGATGGTGTGGCTGTTTCTGCTGCCCACCTTCGCCGCCTTTTGCATCGGGTTTCTGTGGCCCTTCCTGCAGGGCGCGTTTTTGTCCTTCTGTAAGTTCAAGCTCATCAGCCAGTGGTCGTGGGTGGGTTTTGACAATTATGTGAAAGCCTTCTCCGACAGCAGCTTCCTGCACGCCTTCTGGTTCACGGCGCTGTTCGCCTTTGTGTCGGTGCTGTTTATCAACACGCTGGCCTTTGCGGTGGCCTATGCGCTGACCCAGAACATCAAAGGCTCCAATTTGTTCCGCACCGTGTTCTTTATGCCTAACCTGATCGGCGGCATCGTGCTGGGCTACATCTGGTCCATGATCTTCGACGGCATTCTGGTGAAGTACAACAGCTCTGTGGTGCTCAACAGCAAATACGGCTTCTGGGGACTGATCATCCTGATCTGCTGGCAGCAGGTGGGCTATATGATGATCATCTATATCGCCGGTCTGCAATCCATTCCGGAGGATATGCTGGAGGCCGCCCGCATCGACGGTGCCACCCGCTGGCAGACACTGTGGAAGGTGACCATTCCCAACATGATGAGCTCCTTCACCATCTGCATCTTCCTGACCCTGACCAACGGCTTCAAGCTGTTTGACCAGAACCTGGCGCTGACGGAGGGGCGTCCTTTCCTGCAACAAGCGGACGGCAGCGTCATCAAAACCACGGAGATGCTGGCGCTGAACATCTACAACTCCTTCTATTCCTCCAGCGGCAACAACCGCGGCACGGCGCAGGCCAAGGCGGTTCTGTTCTTCATTCTGGTGGCGGCCATCGGCTTGATCCAGCTGCGCTCCACCCGTAAAAAGGAGGTACAGCAGTGATGAAAAAAGGTCTGAAAACCCGGGAGGATCGCCGCAAGATGGCGCTGACAGTGGTATTCACCGTGATCTGCGTCATCTACGTGCTGCCCATCCTGATCGTGCTGATCAACTCCTTCAAGACAAACGCCGCCGTCAACACGGAGACCTTTGCCCTGCCCAACTCCGACACCTTTATGGGACTGCAGAACTACGTCAAGGGCATGACCTTCGGCAGCTATCCCTTTATCAAGGCTGTATTCTTCAGCCTGTTTATCACTGTGGTGTCCTCGGGACTGATCCTGCTGTGCACCTCTATGGCCGCCTGGTATGTGGCGCGTGTGGGGAGCCTGTTCAGCAAGATCGTATACTACCTGTGCGTGTTCTCCATGGTGGTGCCGTTCCAGATGGTGATGTTCACCCTGTCCCGCACAGCCAATAAGCTGCACCTGGATACGCCCTGGACGATCCCGGTGGTCTATCTGGGCTTTGGCGCAGGACTGGCGGTATTCATGTTCGCGGGATTTGTAAAATCCATTCCGCTGGAGATCGAAGAGGCGGCTGCTATCGATGGCTGCGGCCCGCTGCGCACCTTCTTCCTGGTGGTGCTGCCCATGATGAAGCCTACCTTCATTTCCGTAGGCGTGCTGGAGATCATGTGGGTGTGGAACGACTTCCTGCTGCCGTTCCTGGTACTGGACATCAACGACTACCGTACTATCCCCATCGTGGTGCAGTACCTGAAGGGCAGCTACGGTCAGGTGGATATGGGCGCCACCATGGCACTGATCCTGCTGAGCATCATCCCGGTTATCGTCTTTTACCTGCTGTGCCAGAAGCACATCATCAAGGGTGTGGCAGCAGGCGCCGTGAAGGGATAAAAATAGCTGGCCTGAAATCTGACGATTTCATTGCCAAAAAAATTCATCGATCCGCAGGGCGGGACAGTTCCTGTCCCGCCCTGTATCACACTATCATCATCAAAACGAGGGAAAGATCATTACTATGAAACGTTCCAGTGGTATTTTGCTTGCTGTCTCCTCCCTGCCGTCGCCCTATGGCATCGGCACGCTGGGTAAGGCAGCCTATGAATTTGCCGATTTCCTCCACGCCGCCGGGCAGCGCTATTGGCAGATGCTGCCCCTTGGCCCCACCAGCTACGGCGACTCCCCCTACCAGAGCTTTTCCACCTTTGCCGGAAACCCCTACTTCATCGATCTGGACATGCTGGTGGCCGACGGTCTGCTGAAAAAGAGCGAGGTCACCAAGTGTCAGTGGGGCACTGAGCTGCGCTATGTGGACTACGGCAAGATTTATGAGAGCCGCTTCAAGGTGCTGGCCACCGCCAAAAAGCGTGGCTGGCAGCGTGACGCCGAGGCCGTGGCCGCCTTCCGGAAGGAGAACGGCCGCTGGCTGGAGGATTACGCCCTCTACATGGCCTGCAAGCGTCACTTTGGCATGAAGTCGTGGACGGAATGGCCCGATCAGACGCTGCGCCTGCGGAAAACGCCGGAGGTGCTGGAGAAATACCGCACAGAGCTGCGGGAGGATGTGGAGCTGTTCATCTATATCCAGTTTCTGTTCTTCCGGCAGTGGACGGCGCTGCGGGAGTACCTGCACAGCCTGAACATTCAGGTGATTGGCGACCTGCCCATCTATGTGCCTATGGACAGCGCCGATGTATGGGCGGAGCCTCAGTTCTTCCAGCTGGACGACCAGTGCATCCCCACCGCCGTCAGCGGCGTACCGCCTGACTATTTCAGCGCGGACGGCCAGCTGTGGGGCACGCCCCTGTACCGCTGGGACGCCATGCGCGGCGACGGCTTCGGCTGGTGGATCCGCCGCATCGACGGCGCTGGCAAGCTGTACGACGTGATCCGCATCGACCATTTCCGTGGACTGGACACCTATTGGGCGGTGCCCTACGGCGAAAAGACCGCCCGTAACGGCAAGTGGTGTCAGGGGCCCGGCATGTCGCTGGTCAGCGCCCTGACCGGCTGGTTCCCCAATCTGGAGTTTATCGCCGAGGATCTGGGCTATCCCACGCCCTCGGTACAGCAGCTGCTGCACGATTCCGGCTGGCCCGGCATGAAGGTGCTGGAATTTGCCTTCGACTCCCGCGACACCAGCAACTACCTGCCCCACACCTACCCCCGGCACTGCGTGTGCTATACCGGCACCCACGACAACAGCCCCGTGGAGCTGTGGCGGCACGAGGCCGCGCCGGAGGATATCGCCTATGCCAAGCGGTATCTAGGCCTGAATGAGGAGGAGGGCTTCCACTGGGGCATTCTCCGGGGCGGACAGAGCAGCGTAGCTGATCTGTTTGTGGCGCAGATGCAGGACTATCTGGGATTGGGTGAGTACCACCGCATGAACATCCCCGGTATTCTGGGCGGCAACTGGCAGTGGCGTCTGCTGCCCGGCGAGGCCAGCGACGAGTTGGCAAAGAAGATTTACGACATGACCGTCATGTACAGCCGCACGGAAAAGCGCGTGGAGGAAACGACGGAAGAAGCCGCAGCGGAAGCGAAATAATTCTAAATCATGCCGCGCCGCGGCATACCGAAACTTTTCACTCTTCGCTATTCACTATTCACTGAGACAAACAAAAAAGCAGGCTCCTTTCGGGGCGGTCCAATAAAACAGTACAATAATGTTTTCGGGAAGGCGGCATGAGTAATCATGCCGCTTTTCCGTTCATAACGTCATAGAGTAAATTGGCGGGGAGTATTCCGATATAGTTGTAGCTGATCGTCACATCCTGCACTCGGTGTCCGCTGGACTTGTCCGGTGCATGAACATATACGGCGTTGACCATATCGTTCAGAATAGTGGGTGTCAGCTTCTCCAAGTACAGGTACTTCTTTGCCTGTAGGATAAACCTATCAACATTCTCCGCTTGATCTTCTTGATTTTGTATTTCGTTTTCAAGCATTTCAATCTTTGCTCTCAGGTCTGCCTGTTCCTGCTCGTAATCATCAGACAACATCTGAAAACGAGCTTCAGAGAGTTTTCCGTTGACCATATCCTCATAAATACGCTTGAACAATCTATCCAGTTCAGCCAGACGGTTTTCAGCTTTCTGCAAGGTTCGTTTCTTGGCAGAAAGCTCTTTCTTTGCTTCCTCACTTCGCTTTGCGCCCAATGCTCTGCGGAACGCATCCTCATAATCGGCAACACATTGGAACACCATTCTCATGTGTTGGAGTGTACCTTCTTCCAGTACCATGGCACGGATGAAGTGGGTGTCGCAGACTTCCTTGCCCTTTTTACGGGAAGTAGAGCACACGAAGTGGTCTTGTCTGGTTTCAAAACTGTTGCTGGTACAGTAGTACAATTTCTCACCGCAATCGGCACAGCGGACGAGACCGGAGAACATATTGGTCTTGCCTGTTCGGGCGGGTCTGCGTTTGTTCTTGCGAAGCTCCTGCACACGGGCAAAGGTTTCTTCGTCAATAATGGCTTCATGGGTGTTCTCGAAAATCTTCCATTGGTCTGGAGGGTTTTCGAGTTTCTTTTTGCTTCTGTACGACTGCTTACGGGTTTTGAAATTGACCATGTGACCAAGGTATTCCATCTTTTCCAGTATGCCGGTGATGGTGCGTGGTGCCCATGCATAAGGGTCATCGGGTGTATTGGCGGGAGCATTTCGCCCCAATTTCATCCAATGCACAGTGGGACAATCCACCTTTGCTTCCTTCAGCTTTTTTGCTATCTGTGAAGGACCGAAGCCCTCCATACACCATGCGAAAATCTGGCGGACAACGGCTGCGGCTTCATCATCAACAATCCAATGTCTCTTAGGATTGTCGGGGTCTTTCATGTAGCCATAGGGCGGGTTGGTGGTCAGATACTCACCGGATTCGCCCTTCTGTTTCATAACCGCTTTGACCTTTTTACTGCTGTCCTTGACATAGAACTCGTTGATGATATTCAAGAACGGAGTAAAATCGTTATCCTGCTGATTAGCGCTGTCCACTCCGCTGTTCACAGCAATGAAACGGACATCATGTTCGGGGAAAAGCATTTCCGTGTAGAGACCGACTTCCAGATAGTTTCTACCGATACGGCTCATATCCTTGGCGATGATAACACCGACATTATCATTCTCAACCAACTCAATCATTCGTTTCCAATCGGGTCTGTTGAAGTTGGCGCCAGAGTAACCATCGTCCACGAAAAACTGGATGTTGCGGAAACCTTGTTCTTGTGCGTATTTTTTGAGAACCGCCTTTTGATTGACAATGCTGTTGCTCTCTCCTGCAAGTTCGTCATCACGACTCAGCCTACAGTAGATTGCAGTAATTTTGTCAGACTGCCTGTTCATGTCTTGTTCCTCCTTAATCGGCGGGCAGTCTGCCAATACAGGATTGCTTGTATATATTATATCACACATTCGTGAATAAATCCACCCTTTCGTTATAATATTTTTTGAGCATTTTTAATTATCTTTTGCCATGTGGTCGAGCAGTTTACCGGAAAGACTTCGTGTTCCATCGTAACTTCCGTTAAAGCGGTAAGTAGTCTGACCGGAGTGAATGGTCACGGTGATTTTCGGCAACGCTGCCGCACAGTAGTTGTGAACAACTATGTTGCCATTTTCTTTGACTGTGTAATTTCTGTTTTTCTTTTCGGTCATATAAAAATTGTCCTTTCTGTTTTGTGGTGGCAAGTTCCCAATTTGAGAACTTGCCGGATGGGAATGAAAACGAATCGAAGGGAATGATTAACGCTCCTGTTCCTGTTTGTGTTCGATTTTTCTGCCAAGGGTCTGCTCGATATTGTGGCGAATGGTATCAAGTCGCTGTGCTTCTTCCTTGGCGGTCTGGTACTGGTTGTAAAGCTCGTTTTTCTCTTTGATGAGCTGCTCTACATCACTCTGCAACGCCTTATGGCTCGGCAGCTTCTTCAATCCCTTGGAATCAAAGTAGCGTTTGGCGGCGTTAAGAATGATGAAGTCGCCGTCATGTTCATCACGATATTTCTGGCGAGCTTTCTCATTTTTGCAGGCTTTCATTTCGTAGATTACATATCGGGTCTTGTGATAGTTCAGCACATGATTACGAAGCTCTTTCTTTTCTGCGATTGTAGCTTCCACTGATTTCATTTCTGTGCGAATATCACTCAGCTTTTCGTGGGCGGCATCACAGGCGGCAGCCAATGCTTCGAGCGAGTCAAAGCCCATTTCTTGATACAGCACATGGGCTCGGCTTGCGTTTTTGAGGTTGTGTATCTTTGCCCAATACTCATAACCTTTGCCCTTGGCTTTCGCCGCTTCCATATCCACCGTACGGCTGACAGAGTTTTGCTGTTTGATAAAGTCCTGTATGGTCGGGACGGAATGAATAACGGGTGTTTTCGTTCTAACCTGTTTTGCGTTCCTGACAAAGGCGGCGAACACAGCCGTTTTATCGAAATCGTCACCCAGCTTTCGTGCTGTGATAGGTCTTGTCCTGTCAGGCGTGAGGTAGGACAATCTCCCTCGGCTCTCCTTGACGGTGATACCACGGCGGAGAAGTTTTTCTGCGAAGTCCTCAAAGTTTGTTGCATCGGAAAGCGCCATGCGGATTTCTTCACGGAGATTGTCTTTGTCCGTTTCAAACTTGGTCTGTTTGACCGGCAAACCCTGTTCGGCAAGAACAGCGTTTTCTTCATCCAGCGCAATCTGTCCTTTCTTCTTCGCCCAATACTCACGCTCGGTCACTCTTGTCTTACTGCCGTTCAGCAGATCAATCTGATATAGACCCGCATCGTGGCACATCTCCATGACTTCGGAGCGGAAATACTCCATGGCGGCGTTGGTGCATCGGTGTTTCATGCCCGGTTGGGTGTCGCACGGTCTATCCATATACGGCATGAACGGAACTTCCATAATTCGCAGAGAATTGATAACGATGTGTACATGAACATTGCCGCTGCCGTTGTGTCCGTCGGGATGGGTACAGACAATCGCTTGGTGTCCGGGAAAATGATTTTTACAATATTCCTCGCCTAACTGCTGCGCTCGGTCAACGGTCAGTCCGTGGTCAGGAACATCCTTCGGGTCGAAGCTGATGATATAGTGATGGCTTTTGACATCTTCCCTTTTTTGATTTTTGCCGTAGCGGAGATTTGCACGGAGACAAGCAATCGCAAAATCTTCGTCACCGCAATTCAGTGTTGAAATGCGGTAATCCTGTCTTGGAATGAGCCTGCCGTTTTCATCCAGAGTAGGCTTCATGGTGAACTCATCATGCTCAAAAGTGAGATAGGCTTCGGCGGCAGAGTAATCGGCATTTTTAGAGCTTATGTGCTTGAATGTTGCCAACAGCATCACCTACCTTTTTCATCACTTCAAATTTCAGAATGGCGAGATCAGCGACGGCATTTTGCAATTCCTTTGCCATGGCGGGATAGGGACTGTGCCATTCATTGAGGTGTCGGGCAATCTGATTTAGGTTATTACCGATTCTGCCGTACTCAGCAATTAGCTTGCCGACAGCAGCCAACAGATCATCACTGACCAATGTTGCCACGATGGTTGGTTTGATGGTTGCGCCGGAGATCGCTTCACGGATAAACTCCGATTGATTCATGTCGTAAATCTCCAATCTGCGGAGAAAGTCGGCGTGTTCTTCATCGTCCAGACGGGTTTTTACGATGTGTGTGCGTTTCGGTGTGTTGTAGGTTTTGGTCATTCAGTTCCTCCTTCATTTGTGAAAATGGTTGGTCGGCGGATGCCGTTGCTTCTGCGAAAGCAGAACAGATGCAGGGTTTGGGGAAGGCACTCCCCAACAAGATTCCACGGGGGGCAAATTGAGCGATAGGCGAAATTTGGACCCATGGTAGAATCTTGCTCTACGCTACCCAGCCTTTTTGTTTTCGCCGATTTTTCAGGTTTACGCATTTGGCACTGAACGGTGTTTTGGAAAAATGACAAAACAAAAAGAGCCGATTACACAAAACATCAGAAATCGGCGGGAGCATAGCTCTCGCTTCAAAGTGATGTTCTATGTAATCGGCTCTGAAAAATCAAAGTCGAGTTCTGCTTTGTACAACTCCCGCCGGCAGAACCAAAGGCATGGTGGAGCAGTTCGGCACTTCCGGTGTACCGATACCGTGTCGGACAAATCCGACTTTCACAAAATGTGTTTGAACATTCTTATTCAGTTTTTATGTGTGGACAAACTTCCACGACATCATTATACAAATAGCGACACCGATTGTCAATATTTGCACAGGAGATGTTTGGTATCGTAATTGCAACTTTTTTATGAACAGGGGCGGCAGCACTTTTTGCTGTCGCCCCCTTGATTACCATACAGCGGAGACGGGAGAACTTGTCAACGGCGGGCGAAGCCCGTTCATCTCGACCGTTGACATGGGCGCTCGGCTTTGCTATGTAGTAATGAAACAAGGCGACCAACTTTTTACGGTTGATCGCCTTTGGCTTAGCTATTCAGTTAATTGTTTTTTGAAACCAATTCTTTTGTTGCTGCGATCTTTCGATCACTATAAAGTACAACTTCCTTGATTGCAAGTTTTTTGATTGCAGATATGAATGTGTCCATAAATGCAAAATCAATTTTGCCATTCTTTTCGGGCAATCTGATGTCTTTGGTTTTTACAACATTCCAACCGCCAAGCTTGTTCTTGTAGGAATAAATAGGCAGGTCAGTTACTTTGTTAATGCACATGACCATGAACAGATATTGATTCGGGGAGAGTGCAACTTTTCCGGATTTCCAGCGAATAGCATAAGCATCGGACAAAACAGTAAAATCTCTTGTCTGATAATATGCTCTGTAGACATCACTATTGGAAGGAATAGAAATCACATTGCTCAATACAGTTGCTCCGGCTTTGGATGCATAATAGTTCAATCCTTGATTTTGGAAACTTGATGTGAGACAAGGAAGAACATAATCATCAGTGGGCTGCTTGGGTAATTCCTTCGCCTTGTAAGGTAGTTTTTTTGTTGCTATTTTTTCAAAAAGATTACCTACGGTATATGTACCCCAACTATCATCGTCGAGCTCAGTAAATCTTTGAAGAGCGTTAAGCTCTTCAGCCGACAATTCATAATTGTCGTATCCGCTTACTGTCAAGTAAGCGGATAGCTCAGCTACCCGCTGAGCTTCCAGCTCAGCTACAAACGATTCCATAAAGTTAAAGTCGATTTCACCATTATGAGTAGGCAATTGTATTTTTGTGGATAGGAAAACTTTATCAACATCACGAACAAGAACCGATAAGAATCTTGGCTTTTGTTTATTCAACAACGTGGAGAAAAACAAGATTGAAGATTCTCTTATCGCAATTTTAGGTGTGATTTTTCTAACAAACTGCCCAGCGTACCAAGGTTTTTTTCGATAAAAGAAATCCATCTGTAATAATCCTAAACTCCAAGTGCCAGCAGGATTTATGTTCTCTTCGTTCACAAAACCTGTAGTTTGAAGAATTCCTTGGTTTAATGAGGTTCTTGTTACATAATCGTATTCTTTTCCCGAAACAAGTTTATCTGTATTGAAACTCAAGGTGTTTTCAATTTTAAACAAATCTCCAAGCGTATATTCGCCCCACTTAACCGCTTGTAATTTTTCATTAAGTGAGGCTTCTATTTTCCCAGGCGGTCATCCTCCGCAGGTTGATTTTTCAGAAGTGTCGATACTTCCCAAGCGAGATAATCACTTACTGTCTTTTTGAAATCATCCAAAGTTGGTTTTGTGTCGATCGGAGCAGTTTGATTCCAGTCACTTCCGTTATCTGGATCAATATGCCCCTCGTAGTATTCTTTTTCTGTAAGAATACTGAGCTTCGTTTTTCCGAAACGAACCAAATCAACAACTTCCTGATAGCGTTCTTTTGCCCTGTCTGTATCAAATAAGTTTTTGCTTGCCTTTTTGCGATCGGAGCGGGTATATCCATCGTTAGAAAAATCAATGAATTTTACAACATCATCCTTTTGGTGAGCCTCTCCAACACGGAAAACGTACACACTGGTTTGCACACTTGATTTGCCGATAAACAAATCTATCGGCATTTTGATGCTTGCCAGAAGTGTGCTGTGCTCCAAAATCCGCTTATTGTATTCCGTTGCTTTGCCGGAGCCTGCGGAGTTTTGAATGATAATGGCAGCATATCCCTTTTCCATCATGGAAAGAGCTTTCTCCACAAAAATCATTCCATTACCCTCCGCAGAGTAAGGCGGATTCAAAATAAATGCATCCGCCGGGAACTTCTCATCAGTTTTGCCAAAGCCATAATGACCGTCAAATTTCAAAGAGTCCTTGTTCAAAATATTGGAGCTACCGTCGCCCATCATAATCATGTTGAGGACAGCAAGCATATAAACATTGGACAGAATTTCCAGACCCAATAACTGGTTTGCTTTAATTTCCGCTGACTTGCGTGCCAATTTTTCGGGCGACTTAATTATCTTCTTGGCATCAGCCAACATTTCATTCATGGCGGCTACCAGCAGACCCGCCGAGCCAGTGGCAAAGTCCCAAACAAAAGAGTCCCTGTTTACTCTTGCGAGGCGGCACAGAAGTGTCGCAACATAAGGCGGTGTTAAAACTACATCGTTGAGCTGATCCTGCGTAAAGCCAAGCCATGAATACATTTCATTGAATAGCTTTCCGGTAAAATCTGTGTTTAAGCCTATTTTGTAGTAAACGCCAAGGTCATCGACGATCTTGATAAAGACTCGTTTCAACTGGCTTTCGCCATCTTCCGCTCTGTTGATATTGTCGGTAGTCAGCGTATTTTGCAGAGTTCGCACAATCAGGTCTTTCTTATCTTTGGGGAGCTTTTTGGCATCCAGAAAGGACTCGATTTTGCGAATCATAATATCGCCGTCTGTATTATTTCTTTCGTTGGACGACTTCAAATCAGCCTTGGTAAGCGGATATACATTGTTTTCCACATCGCCAAGGGTAGCCATAATAGAAGCAACAACAAGATAAACACGGTCATTCTCACTCAGACCCTTTTCGCTCTTGAAAATGTCGTTATTCAGCTTAACAAGGCTTGCAGTAATTTCCTGTTCTCTGCGTTCCTTTAGTTTTTCAATTTCTTCCTGGGGGAGCGATAATTGTTTAACCTTCTCGATAAATGCAGAAAAGTGCTCTTTTTTCAAGAAGGAGAGATCGGTATATTCATCTACCTTTTGACCAACACCAAAATTGCTCTTGGCAACATAGTAAACGCCGATTAAATGCTTAAGATTTCCGCTCGCATCCTTATAGCCCGTAACACCAATGGCAATAACATCAGTATAATTTGTGTAGTGCAGAACTGCATTAGAATAGTGAACTGCACCGTTTACCGCATAAGAGTTGATATTTGTATAATCAGGTTGGTTCTTTGCGTTTCTGTTTGCAACATTTCCTTCAGTATCCAGCTTTACAAGCTTATCTTTGTATCCTTTGTATTCAATCAAAATCGGATAGTATTTCCCATCATCGGCTCGCAGCAGTAGCTTCGCATCAGGTCGATTGCCACCCTTGCCGCCATTCTTGGAAAAATAATCATTCAAGGCTTGGTCGATTTCTGTGTTCAAGGACTCCTGCTCCAATTTGTAATCCACTTTATATGATTTGAGCCATCCATTCACTAAATCGGCGATATTCGGCTCTACCGACTTAACAGTTGCTTTTGATGCCATCGTTATTTCTCCTCATCTGTAAATTCTAAGATATCATCAACTCCGCAATTTAGAGTTTTGCAAATCTTCTCAATGCTATCAAGCGAAATATAATTGTCACGCTTGATACGGGTAATGATATTGGCACTAAACCCCGCTTTCTCCATCAGCTCGGCATTCGTCATACCTTTGTCGATTAGCAGGTGAAATAATTTTTTGTAGGATACAGCCATAGCGATTCCCTCCTTACATTGAAAATTATTGTATCACGAAATCGTGAGGAAATCAACAAAATGATACATTAGTAGTTGTTGAATGCTTCACATATATGCTATAATAAAATCACTCATTGGGTAATTTATAAATGATATTCTGCGTTATTGACGTACTTTCAGTATGTATACTGCGTTTGCGAATAGAAAGAAGGAAGATTATGAGCATTTATCCTTGGATAGAGAAAATTGATTTTCAGAAATTTGCAATGCCGCTTGTTGTTAAAAGAGATAATGAATATTACCCTGGAATAGTCGAAAAACTTGCTGACCTTGTTTTTGAATTAGAAAGATGCGGAGCTTCCGATAAAATTGTCCTTGCCGTTAAAGAATACCGTAAAAAGATTATTTCATCTATCATTCTGTACTATCAGGGAGATCTGGTTGATGCACAACTTATCGTGAACGAAATGCTTGATGAGTTTAATGATGCAGCTCCGGCAATTACGGATATTAACAGTAGTATTGCGTTCCCTGGCGGGGGACCAGATTATTCTGAGGTACAGTTTTTCCGAGCAAGATTGTCTGAGAATGTTGTTGAGTTCTCGTCAGAAGATATGCTGCATATTCCTTTCAACAAGCGTCACATTGTCAAAAGTGAACGATTTAGTATACCGGGATTGCCTTGTTTGTATTTGGGCAATTCATCTTACGCTTGTTGGGTGGAGATGGGATGTCCAGCGGATCATCGTTTCAATGTCGCACCTATTCTTTTGGATAATACCCAAAAAGTATTAAACTTGACTGTTTCGATAAGCGCCTTATATGCATTTAACGAAAGTGAAAATACTTTGAGTGAGTCAGAAAATGAGAATTATGTTATTAGTCTCTTGAAACTTTTTGTACTGACTCTTTGTACTTCGTATAAAGTTGAGGAAACAAATCGTAATTTTAAGTCTGAGTACATCTTGCCACAGATGCTTATGCTTGCCTGCAAGAGAAGAAAACTGGATGGTATAACCTATTACTCAAAACAAATACCAAGTGAATTGCTCGCCTGCAATGTTGGTGTAAATTTAGTTTTGTTTGCAAAATATAATGGAGAAGAAAGTCTCTCTGAGATATGCCAACACTTAGAAGTAGGCACATCATTCAATTTTGCCTTGTTCAAACAATTACTGCCTTGCCAACTCTATAAAACATATGAGCTTAGAGCTTTATCGACTCCTTACATAAACAATGTAGGAACGAAAAACCACTTCTTCCCGTACACCGAAACGCAGTTCTTTGAATTTGATAAGTACTTGTTTGCCAATTGGCACCGTGATTGGACGATTTCTACTCTCTAAAATAAGTGTAGAATTAAAGCGGGACTTGCACCCCATTGGAGCGCAAGTCCCGCTTGCAATATTCGGTTATTCTTCCATGACCTCTAACATCATTCGTGCGCCCAGCTTAAAGCTGTTCTGGAAGATTAGACAATCCGTGATGGTTTGATATTCTCGCACACAGTCTGCGTACTTCTCGAATAAATCTTTCTGTTCGTCTGTCATGGTTGCTTGGAGTTTTTCTTCATTCCTGCAAATCAGCTCCAACAGTTTCTTGTATTCTTTGCAAGAGGATGTGTCATACTCGGTTGGCTCGATGTTGCCGTACCAAAATTCTTCAAGGATTCTCATACGGCATCCTCCTCGTAGATCATTTCACGAAGGACGATTTCCTCAGCTCGGTTGCGTATGCTGTTCATAGCTCTAACCCATGTCATCTGATTGTGCTGCTTCATGCCCTCTGTCACGCCCTCAGATGCCTTCATCTGCTCGATGATAAGTTCAAGGCGGCTCTGTGCCTGCTCGTTCAAATCAGCCAGATAAGTCCACACTTCACCGCTAAGACACAGATCATTGAAGCGGATGGGGTTGTGCTCCTTGATATAATCTCTGTGCATACGCCCCCAACGACCAATAGGTCTGGTTTCCTTCGGTAAGCGAATATCGGGAATATAGTAATCGCCGCAACGAATATAGTTCAGTTCCTGCATCATATGTACCTCCAATAAGATTCAAACATTCTGTTAAAGATAGAAAAAGGCGATACCTGGTTATGAAAACCAAGTATCGCCAATTTTTCTTGTCGCACTCCTGTACGGCAGCTACCCTATGTCAGTAATGTTCTCGTACTGTCTTATTGGAAACTACCATTCGGAGCCTGTTTTTTGTTTTGTCTCTTAATAGCTGCCCAGATCGGCGGACTTATCGCCCTCGACGCTGGTACCGAACTCGTAGTCGTTGCCGGGCAGGATGGCGTTCAGGATCACGCCCGCCAGAGCCGCGATGGCCAGACCGGTCAGGGTGATATCAGCGCTGCCTACGGTGAAGGTGATGCCGCCGGTGGAGCTGAAGCCCAGACCGCTGACGAAGATCACTGCGGCGATAATCAGGTTACGGGACTTGGTCAGGTCCACCTTGTTTTCCACCACGTTGCGGACGCCGACGGCGGAGATCATACCGTAGAGGACGAAGCTGACGCCTCCCACGATAGCGGTGGGGATGGAGTTGACCAGTGCATCAAACTTGGGGGAGAAGCTCAGGATAATGGCGTAGATGGCAGCCAGACGGATGACCCGGGGAT
>ERZ1026864.808-NODE-808-length-16946-cov-12.716062_pt1 | contig 16946 bp, 15 predicted proteins | sample MGYA00380162_ERZ1026864 | MGnify/ENA primary metagenome ERZ1026864 (study PRJEB33269, sample SAMEA4719798) | human gut metagenome | biome: human-associated habitat; feature: organic feature; material: feces | place: Cameroon | collected 2013-10 ... | reverse complement strand
CAAGGTCGGCAATGTCGTGGGTGTAGAGATCCTCCAGCCCGGTGATGATCTTTTGTAGCACCTGCGGCGTGGGGATCAGGAACATGGCATCGTCCATGTACCGCGCAAAGGCGGTGTTGCCCTCGTCCGGGCGGGTAGGGTCGTCCTCAATCTCCACCAGCTCGCCGTTTGCGTCAAAGTCCGGCAGACGACCATACTTCATCTTTTTGATGGCCGGGAACACCCGCTGCTGCATGGTCAGGAAAATTTCGCGGGAGTCCTTGTCCTTGAAGCGGCTCCACCGCATGGACTGTCCTGCTTCGCTGGCCGGGAAGATGTGCTCCATCTTTTCGCCCGCCATGTTCTCAAAATCTTCGGTGGCAAGCTCTTTCTCGTCCAGTGACCGGATGAACATGAGATAGGTCAGCTGTTCAATGACGGTCAGCGGATTGGTGATGCCGCCTGCCCAGATGTCTGTCCAGATTTTGTCTACCTTATTTTTAATGGCTCCTGTTACCATGCGTTCCTCCTGAATGTTTGCCAATCGCAAACGCTTTGCATCTTGAATTTTTGGTGATAATATCACAATTTTATTATAGCAGTGTACGATTGCATTTTCAATGTCAGCTCCGGTGGTGTGCAATGATTCGGGAAAAGAAAATCCCACGAAGAATCTTACAATTCTTCGTGGGATTTTGGTTCGCTCGAGGGAACTCAAATCCCTGGCCCTCTGATTAAAAGAACTTACCTTGATGGATTTTTGTGCCCAAATTCGTTTCAGAATGCACGATTTCACGGTATTTTTGTACAATTGTACCCTGTATCAGCTCCTCATGCATTTTCGAGTTGTCGCATTTTTGTCGCACTTTTTTTGCGGAACTATAACTGGTACCTTTTTTCATCCGCCAAAATAAACAAGGGTTCTGTTCCCATAATTTCGGAAGAATGGGATTGCACGGTTTGGCTGCCACAGGAAGAGTGATCTCAGGTGGCTTCCCTGCCCTATTTCAGGATGTTGCGCCCATCAAAATTTCACCGGAGTGAGTTTGACGGTAGGTGTGGGGAGGGGTGGGAATTATTGTTCGATATGGAGCTTTTATTGGCGTATATATTTTGGGGGAATAGTCTTTCTCAACCATGGTTCAATGAATAGAATTCGAGTATAATCTATTAATCCGCAGACCACAACTGTCCCTACAATTGAAATCATAGCAAGCAATGCGAAATTACTTTGCTTATACTGTAAGTTAACCCTCCAAATATTATTCCAGATAAACTCTCTCAAAACTATTGAATCCGAAATCAAATAAACTCCATACATCGTACTCGATATCTTATTAATATACTTATTTGATAAATCAAGATTACAAAAAAGTATAAAAAGAGCACCCGCCGTTACACAAGTAAAAAGAGATTCATTTATAATATCCCCTAGTTTTCCTATCATTCCCTCATACTCAAGAAAAGACACTGCGGAATTCGAGATCCAGCCTCCAACTAAAATAGCCAGACAAATTTTTGGGGGTATCTTTATCCTTTCCTTGAATCTCCGAATAAATCCACCAATTAAATAAAATAGAATCGCTTTTGAAACACTCGTGTATAATCCCGAGAAAAGAATATCCCCACTATATGGAAAAATCCATATAATTGCCAACATCTTTTTATATTCTATTAAAGAACAACCCGTTGCATACTTATTAATATAGGGTACCAACATCAACAAAAAGACATATGCGGTTGCAAACCACCATACGCCACCATTTGTGGCCGAAACTGTAGCTGTTTTCAGAATATTCCCCCACGAAATTTCTTCATGAGCCAAAAGCTTTACCCCTACTCCAGCAAGGGCACAGATAATTCCATAGTAAATGGTTTCTTCTATCACCTTTTGGGGTGATGCCTCCTTCCGATTTATCAAGAAAAAACCAGTAATCATAAAGAAAACCGCTACACCAACCGTTCCGCCCGGTTCCAAAAGACATACTAGAATCTTATTAGGTAAAGATCCTTCTATATATCCCCCCCCCGTCAGTTTATGCAACACACCATGCACAGCATAATGATGGCCTACAATCATAACCATTGCGATTATCCTAAGCAATTCAATATTTGATTTTCTCTTCATCATATCTTTTTTCTTTTACCATAAAATGGAGCAAAAAATTCCGGGTATTCTTTTATAAGTAATTCAATATTGGGTAACCCAATTTTATCGGGACTAATAAAGCAGAAATTATTCATTCCATCCTTTCTCCCAAATAAATCTTCCCCTTTTTCAAGACAATCTCGGATATAGTCATCTTGTGTCGAAAAAGCTTTCATTTTATTAATAATTTCAGGTCTATCATCAATAATTGATGATAGCTTTCTTTTTATTTGATCTATTCCTCCCAAATACGAGAAATGCCAACCCGCATCTTTTATATTGAAAAAAATCATCCTTTTGTCTCTTAATGTCTGTGGAAACATCATATTCTTAAATTTGCATATAACAGTTCCAGGCCAAGCCACCTTACTTTCACAATTCATAAAATAATAGTGATTCGACTGTAAAAGCAAAATAGGGAACCTTTCAAGCACTTCTTCGGCGGAAAGCTCTCCCAAGATCAAGCGTCCCATTTCTCTTTTTGACATTTCGGAGACAGCATATCCAAGCCTTCTTATTCCCCCCCCCCTATGCTTTTCTTTAAAGAACTCAAATTGGCAATAATTTCAGGATTTGGAATCTCATCAACATCTGAAATCATTATTAAATCTTCTTCTCTGCAATTGCCCAGTCCTTCTATCATGCAATTGCGTTGATATTTTTCTATCGACCAATCTCCATCGCCACTCCATTCCGGCGCATTCTCCGCCTTAATATAAACAATTTTATCGCTCCATGCAGAAAATTCACCCTTCCGTTCGAGGAAAGTATATTTCTTGTCTCCGCCTCGAAACGTTTTATTGGATTCTATCACAACAAAATAATCAACAATCGAATTCAAAAGGTCCATTCTTATCTTCAGTAAATCAATTTCATCAAAAATCATGCAGCAATCATAAATTGCCATTTCAACTTCTCCTTTTTATAATAATTTTACTAGGGATAAGTTCATCCACAGTATCCCGAATATCCTTATTTTTTGTCTGTAGTAAAAACAGTCCATATCCTATAAGCGTTACCAATACTATTAATATGCACCGTATGATACACATTGCAACGCTCATAGATGGAAAAATACACTTTACTATTCTTACTCCCAAAAGAATTATCACGCTCAATATCAGCGGTATCGTTATCATTCGGTGTGTCTTAATTTTTTTCTTCCTACATACATACCATTTACTTAATGCATAATTGGCAAATTCAGCTATAACTGTTGTAATTGCTGCACCATTTATGCCTATCCTCGGGATCAAAAAAACATTCAGCATGATATTGGCCCCAGCAGAAATCACAGTTGTCCATAAAACAACTTTTTCATTTGAGGCAACAATAATGTAATAACTTGAATAAAATGCACCATAAATAGCAAACGGAATTGCAGCCGCCAATATCATTAATGATGTTGACGCATCTATATATGATTTTCCTCCTAAAATCACGATGATATCCGTACTCAACGCAGCAAGGCCAGCTCCCGCTGGAATCACAATAAGCGTAAGCATTTTATATATTTTTTTCGTCAAATTGGTATATTCCACTTTATTCGAGCCATACAATGCTGTAATCTTTGGGATAGCAGTAGATATAATCGCATATAAAAGCATCTTGATAATATTATATATCTTAGACGAAAGCGAATATAAACCAGCTTCGTAACTTCCACAAATACTTCCGAGCATCGTAATATCCGAATTCACATATACTACTGTTGCCAGTGAACTTAAGAAAAAGATAAACATATGCGGAAAATGATTCTTAAAATCCATCTTCCATGTGAATCGGATTTTTACATATTTTCTAACATGGAAAACGTTTAATAAGTTTGCTCCTGCAGACGAAATGACTGTAATATAGCAATACTTCACAACATCTTGAGGCGTTTTCACCAACACAAAAAGAAGTATAACAGAAACAACCTGCATTATAACATATCTTATAGTAAGGAAAAGAAAATCTTCATAAATTTGATTTATCCACTCTGCACCAATTGTTCCAAATAAAATAGAGAGACTTAGGACCAATATATAGGGTCTCTCAGCAGCCAATTCTCTTATCCACGCACACAGAACAATCATCCCAACAAGTGAAATAATTGTGGTCATTATATTTATTGAAATTAATTGCGAACATAGTTTTTCTTCTTGTTTTTTATCGTTTCGGTGCAAAGCACCTTCCCGAACTCCATAGGTTGAAATTCCCATTGCCGCAAAATAAGAAATATAGGAAACGATTGATGCTGCATAATTGTATTCGCCATACCCTTGAACGCCTAGATGCTGTGATACATATGGAACCGTAATCAATGGGAACAATAACGTTAAGCCCTGCTTTATCATATTTAAAGCAACACTTAACTTCATCGAATTATTTTTCATGTTATCTCTCATTTATAATGATGAATGGGAATCTTTTGTTGTCAACTTTATTTTTCCACCCATCCCGATAATATTTGATATGATTGATATCTGTGCGCTTCTTTAAAATTCTTCTGCCTAGCTCAGTTGCAATCAGCCAACCATATCCTGCATATGCAAATATTTTGTGGTTGCAATTTCTTCGGATAAACGCCACACGGTTTCGGTTCATCAAATATTCATTCAACCCATTTATTTTATTTATTGAAACCGATCCTTTGTGCTGTACTGTTGTATCACCTAGGCAAAGCACCTTCATATTCTCTTTTTTAGCCTTGATACACCATTCTGTTTCTTCATAAAAGAGGAAATAGCATTCCGGGATATATCCAATCTTTTCAATAGTTTTTCTCGAACAAATTATACATGCGCCACCAACATAGTCACAGTCGATTTCTTTTTTTAACAACTTTTTACTAAGTCCGAAATTCAGCAGCTTCGATTCCCCTGTAAAAAGGCTCACCATTGCCCCAGAAGACTGGACCTTTCCAGTTGTATAATCAATTATTGCTGGTCCAACAAATCCCGTTTGAGGATCTTCCTTTAATTTTTTTACGCACGGTGTCAAAAAGTCCATCGTTGATTCTGTGTCATTATTTAGAACACATATATAATCACACCCATCTGCAAGTGCCCTTTTTATTCCCAAATTATTTCCGCCAGCGTAGCCAAGGTTCTTCTCTGTGCGAATGAGAATTACCTTCCCTTCAAGTTTCTTTTTTACTAGCTCGTAATCAGCATTTGTAGATGCATTGTCTACCACATAAATAACTTTAGGGAATTGAATGACCGATAAACTTTCCACACATTCGAGTGTATCTCTTGCACCATTATAATTTAAAACGATGATTCCTACTTTATCCATTCGATTTATCCTTAATTTCCATCTAAAATATCCGCAATCCGCTCACAGGCATGACCATCACCATAAGGATTGCTTGCCTTGCTCATAGCATCATACTCTGCCTTGTCAGACAGCAAACGGCTGAACTCCCGATAAATGGTCTCCTCCTCGGTTCCGACCAGCTTCAATGTGCCAGCAGCAATTCCTTCCGGACGCTCTGTTGTGTCCCGCATAACCAGAACCGGCTTGCCCAAAGAAGGTGCCTCCTCCTGAATGCCGCCAGAATCAGTCAGGATCAAATAGCTGCGGCTCAGGAAGTTATGGAAAGCCAGCACGTCCAGCGGCTCAATGATGTGGATTCGGTCATCGTCGCCCAGATACTCATTGGCAATTTCTCGCACCACCGGGTTCATGTGAATGGGATAAATTGCCTTCACGTCCGGATGCTCGTCCATCACGCGGCGGATCGCCTTAAACATATGCCGCATCGGCTCACCCAGATTCTCTCGGCGGTGTGCTGTAATCATAATCAAACGGCTGTCATTGGCCCAATCCAGCTCAGGATGAGTGTAGTCTGCACGCACCGTGGTTTTTAGGGCATCAATGGCAGTGTTTCCTGTTACATAGATGCTCTTCGGATTCTTTCCTTCTTTCAGCAGATTCTGCTTCGACAACTCTGTCGGGGCAAAATTGTATTGGCTGATGATAGACACAGCCTGACGGTTAAACTCTTCCGGGTAGGGGCTGTAAATGTTATAGGTACGCAGTCCGGCTTCCACATGTCCGACCGGAATCTGCAAATAGAAACAGGCCAATGCCGTCACAAAGGTAGTAGACGTATCACCATGTACCAATACAACATCCGGCTTTACTTCTTCCAGAACTGTTTTGATTCGTTCCAGAATATTCACCGTTACATCAAACAGCGTCTGCTTATCCTTCATGATGGAAAGGTCGTAATCCGGCACAACAGAAAACGCTTCCAGCACCTGATCCAACATCTGCCGGTGTTGGCCGGTAACGCAAACGATCGTTTCAATGTTTATGCGCTTCTTTAGCTCATTGACCAATGGGCACATCTTGATTGCTTCCGGCCGTGTGCCGAAAACCAACATTATTTTTTTCATAGATATTCCTCTAAATAATTATATAATCCGAATCAGTTTTTCCAATTCCAAAACATATGCATCTTGCCCATAATAGGTATTGTATGTTCTTTCACACCAGTCTTTTGTTTTATTTGCATCTGGCTTAGCAGCACTTGATCTCAAAATTTCCTTCATTCCAGACTCCAAATCTTCCACATTGCAAACCAATGCAAGGCCATTCGAGTCCTTATTGTACTGATCAAATGATCTCAAGCAATCACTATAAATTGGTATAATACCATGCGATATATAATTAGATAATTTTGTCGGAGTAGCAACCCTATTAACTTCTACATTTGCTCTCAACACAAAGCCATATTTAATTTTATTCAAGCATTCACCAAGTTCTTCTTTGGTTTTATACTCAACATGAAAATTCTTTATCTTTGCTTTTTTAATTTCTCTTTTTGCAGTTTCTATCTCTGCTGTGTATACATATAGTTCTACAGGATCTGTACTATTTTCTTCAATTTTTTTATAAACCTGTAATGTCTCACCAAAGCATTGCCACGGTTGCAGTCCTCCTATATATACATAGTTATTCCTCTCATATTTTTCCGGATTTTCAAACGCTCTTTGGTCAACTTCATTTTCATTAAAACATGGCATGACAAAATATTTATCAAATTTTAGTTTATATTTCTTTTCATAATGTTTTTTCATCTCCTGTGAACAAAAAATCACCAATTTACACTTCTTTAATACCAAGAACTCAATAATCGAGTGTGCGTAATAACGCCACCGACTATATCCTTTCATTATAGCTTCCTCTGGTACAATTCCTTGTACCCAAACAACAGTATTTCTGTACCCTCTAAGTCTATACTTGAGCGCAACTTTGCATTCGTCAAATATTAAAGTGTCCCTTTTACGCACACCATCTATCCACCCGAAAGCGCATTCTTTCCCAGCCTTAATAATTGCTTCATATATAATTTTCAGGTAGTGACTCGTTACAGCTTTATCACCAGCCATTGTTTCCTCTGTTATAATTCTATACATGATAATAAAATTCTCCCTTTTTTACAGACCCAACAACTTATAGATTCCATATCCACTTGCACCTGCACTTGAAAAGTAATATACCATTTGATATACAAAGCATACGAGAATGAACGCAACCCGTACAACTTTTCTGTTCTCACGCACAAACTTTCTTTGAAATACTTGTAGCACCTCAGGAATCAATAGTATATATGCAGCAAAGAAATATGTTGTTACTCTCCCGAAAATAGAGAATCTTACTGCGCAGACCTGAAATAATGTACAAAGTACAGCAGAATTAAATAGACTTAAATTAGAGGAAGCTATAACGCTGTTTTTTCTTAATACTAAAAAACAACATCCGCACATAGCAATTCTAACTATCAAATTTAGTATCGTTGTTTTACTTGCAGCCGCCGCATATGACGATTCCTGATATATTCGGATATAACTTATATTCGAAAAAAGCCCAAGTAAAATCGGAAATGCAAAATATATCATTATCCCGGCCAGTACATACATTACTACGTTTCTCAAAGATATTTTCCATTTCCTTATAGGCAAGATTAGTAGTAAAACAGCTACCGACATGTGGAATCCTGTTGCAATCATTGTCCACAGAACAAATTTTTTGATGTTATCTTTTTGTAGCCATGTTAGAGCATACAAAGAAATTGCGACTGCAGCCATTTGTCTAATCTGATTAAACGATTGAAAGTATAAACAAAAGCAAAGATAAAGATAAATACTTATGACCCAATCCGAGCTAGATCTTATAATGGCAGCATACATAAAATAGAGTGTAACAAATGCAACACATGCAAACATCAACTGGTAGCCACCACCAAATTTAGCACACAAAATACAAATTAGGTAAAACAGCGGGCTTTGCTTCAGCCATGTGATTTCACCGTCAAACAATGTTCCGCTGCAGATTCGTGAAAAAGAAGCCACATATGTGCCATAATCTGTTCCGACATAATTTCTCATTGCCGCTGTTATGAACAGAATCAACCAAGATATGCTCAAGTATACGGTCGCATTCATTGAAAGTCCCTTTTCTATCTTCTGCGAGTATTTTCTTTGACTTTCTCGTGCCAAATAGGCAAACCACAGTGATGTTCCCTCAATGACCAAGTAGAATAATAACGTCCATTTTTCATTCATTGAATTCTCTCAATCTTTTGATATTCACTATTATAGAGTTCAGCCATTTTGTAAGCGGACAAATTTTCACGTTGAAATTCTATTATCTTATCTTTATTAGAGTGAATGCTCCTTATGTTATCAAATGCACCCCCAATATTTTTTTCATCAAACAACTCGCCAACGGGTATAGTTCTTCCCATACTAACAACTTCTTCGTGAGACGGAATGTTTGACAGGAATAATTCAAGCCCACACGATAACGCTTCCAGTACAGAAATTGAAAAGCCCTCAGATTTAGATGCAGATACATACACATCACTAATGTTCATGTATGCAATTGGGTCTGTCTGAAATCCCAGCATCCGCACGTGGTCATCCACCTTTGCTTTACACTCTGCTTCTTTTCCGCCGTTGCCCAAGACAAGCAGATACTCATTACTTTCATGATATTGCACAAAGTTATCAATCAACCAGACAATGTTCTTTCTGGCATTCAACACACCTGCGTAGAGAAACACCCGTGCATCCTCCGGCACATTAATTTCATCTCTGGTTACAATAGAATTAGCCTGTGCTGGCTCGATACCGTTGCGAACAAACGATACATTGGATAGCTGTCGTCTCATCACATCGTAAACAGACTTCGAGCAGCATACACATTTATCTAGCTTTCGCAAAGCCGATAGATGCCACTTAATGAAAATGCGGCTCTTTATATATCCATAGGTGTCGAGATAGTCCTCATACATATTATTGTGAAGTGTAGTAATACATTTCGCAGTTGTATTCAGACGAGAAGAAAGAATGTCCGGGATTATACCATGTGTGTGCAGAATATCAAAATTTCCTTTTTCCACAACATCCGAGAATTCCTTGCTTTGACCAAGCAGGCACTTCATACGACTCAAGGTGCCACACTCATAAACCGTCACACCGTTATTTCGCAGAGCCGAAACAACTTCCGCATTATTGCCTTCAAACAAAGTGATCAGGGCTATGTCATATTCTAACCTGTTCAGATTTTCGATAAGATTCAGCACCACACTGCTTGGGCCATTCTTTACAATGTAATTGATAACATATGCTATCCGAATCATGTTGACATCCTCTCCTTATTGCCTCAGCACTTTCTTAAACATAAACTTCCTTAACCAGTTCGGTGCCAACGCCGACCCACTGCGGATCACACAGCTTTTCATATACTGGCCGTTGCCAATGAACCCCTTATCTCTCATGTACCCGAACAGCCTTGCCTGTGTCTTTGCGTACTTCCAGCCCGCCCGGCGCTTATACATATCAGAGCCTGCCCGCATATGTAACAGCGGCTCCTGAATGTTGTAGCCCTGATATCCGGCCATCAGCATCCGCAGCCAAAGATAATAGTCCTCCAGAAGATAGAAATCTTGATACGAGCCAGCCGCCTCGACTGCCGATTTCTTGTACATCACACAGGGGTGATTGAACGGGTTGCGCTTCTTCGCAAACTCCACGATCTCCGCATTTGTTTCTGGTGGTACACGCTTCGTATCTACAACTTCTGGGTCAGTCGCAAATTCCTCCACGACACCGGAGCAGATACTAACCTTTGGGTTTGCGCCGAACACCGCAAGCTGTTTCTCACAACGGTCAGGATAAGCAATATCATCACTATCCATCCGGGCAATCAGCTCATTTTTACAATGTCTGATGCCCTTATTCAGCGCGTTTCCGAGACCGCCATTTTTCGCCAAGCGGACAACATTCAAGGTGTCGCCCATCTCCTGCTGCTTCGCTACAATCACGGCATCCAGTTCTGGATTCAGCGGACCATCACACACCAGCACAAAATCATCCGTGGGGAAGGTCTGCGCCTGAATGCTTTCGATCGCCTGTCTCAAATATTCGGGCTTTTCTTTGTGATAAACGGACATCAGAACGCTGTAATTCTGCATCACTTCATCTCCTGCCCCATCGCCGTAGTCGCACCCTCTGCCACACCTTCCGTGCTTTCCGGCATAAACAAAATCTTCACCGTTGCCAACATGATCTTCAGATCCTCGATCAAGCTGGGATGTGCGATGTACATCAGATCCATCTGCAGTTTATCGTAAGGAGTAGTATTGTACTTGCCGTACACCTGCGCGTAACCGGTCAAGCCAGCCTTTGCCTGAAGCCGCAGTGCAAACTCCGGCATCTCTTCGCAGTACTGGGCGGCGATCTCGGGGCGTTCCGGGCGTGGACCTACAATAGACAAATCACCTTTTAGAATATTCAGCAATTGAGGCAACTCATCCAGGCGGCAGGCGCGGATGATATGGCCGACCTTGGTAATGCGGTCATCCTTATCACCTGTAGAAAGGCGGGCTACACCGTCTTTTTCCGCATCAACTCGCATGGAACGGAACTTGAGGATTTCGAACTGCTTGCCGTCTTTGGTCAGGCGCACCTGCTTGTAAAATGCAGGACCACCATCGGACTTGACAGCAATGGCCGTAATCAGAAGCAACGGGCTGAGAATTACCAGTCCAGCCAACGAAACCACAATATCCATCAAACGCTTTACAAACAGATACTCCGGGCTTGCCATATAGCGCCCCACCCGCAGAACCGGCAGATGGAACATGTGCATCGGCTGTGAACCGCTCATGATCACATCGCCCACGCGAGGGATCACGAACACGTTGATGCCCTGCCCCACGCAGTATTTCAGGATGATGTTGCGCTCATGGCTGTGAACGCCGCTGATGAACACGCTTTGCATTCCATCCAGCAGGCTCAGGTCGTTCAGGCACTCTTCAACGTTCAATGTCATCTTGACATCGTATTTTTTCGAAAGGCCATACTCGTTGATGAGCTTTTCCAAGCCATGCCGGACATCGTAGACCACTGCGGTGGGCTGAGGCGGAAAGGTCCGGAAATACCAGCTATGGGCGCATTTTGCCCAAATTGAAGCCATCACGACCTGTCCGACAATCGCCGCAATACCCGGCAGAATATTGCAGAGCCGCCGGGACATCAGGCAGATCACGATATACAAAATGCCGTCTGTCGCCATTGCCGCCAGCACCTGACCATAAATCAACTCTGAAATGCGTTGCAGGGACATCCAGAACGCATCGTAGACTTTGCCCAGCAGGAAGAACAACACCGCAAACAGACCGATCATGGCCCAGTTGCCCTTCCAACCAAACTTTGCATAGACCTGATATGAATAGTACAGTTCCCAACAAAGTGCAAATGGAATTGTGATCATTACCAAATCGATGATTTTTGCGATCTTCAACATCACATCATGCTGAAATTTTGACATAGTACCCCCATAACTCCTTCAATTGTTTTCTTTGGTTCTCATCAGCCTTTCTGATGTTGCCATGCGTCGAGCTTTTTCCACTGCATTTCAACAGCATCCAATAAAGCCATATAGTCCTCCTGCCGCAATCAAGGAGTATCCTCCATTTGGATCATGGAAGATACCGCTTATTTTTGTTCTTGTGTCAATTCTTGCCCTATTTTATCATAAATTTACCAGTACTTCAATAGAAATACCCTGCGCTGCCACGGGTTGTCAGGATAAAAACCAACATTTTCACGACATCTTATCTAATTTCATCCAGCAAATGCTAATTACGGTAATTCAGAACTGGTATGTCTATGCATAAGGGGTCAGACAAGGGTCAAGTAAAGGGAGGCATTCAGATGGCAAAACGAGGAGAAAACATCCATAAGCGAAAGGCCGGCCGCTGGGAGGGGCGTTATATCAAAGGGCGCACCGCCGAAGGAAAGCCAATCTGGGGTTATCTGTATGGATACGCTTACGGAATAGTCAAAGACAATCTAATGAAACGAAAAGTCCTGTCCGGAGCTTTACACAATTATTGGGATGGTCTCTTTTGTCCCGGACTGGGGAGAACAGACAACTCTTCCGTTCAGCCAGAATGATCTCCGGCTCCAGATTTTTAACCACCCCCGCCCCACTTCTGACTGCTTCTGACTTCCACCAAACAAAAAGGCCAGCATATCATACGCAAATCGCACAATACACTGGCCATTCCGGTTATTCTCTTAGGCACTGGTACAGTTGAAGTCATGCATCAGCTTTTCAATGTCAGAGTCATCCCGGTACTCCTGTCTCAAAGGTGACACACTTCTGTTTTCTGTATTCTCATATTACCATACAATGTGCACTTTATCAATCGTCCTGATGTGGATTTTCCAACCAAGGTTTCTTATCGAGACACCGGCATTGTCGTGTTCGGAAGCCATACTTTTTGATGACCATCGACACCAATATCACCTCCCCTCAAGATTTTCTTTATTAATCAGGGGAGAAAAACTGTACCTATTCTATATAGAGAAAGTACAAAAATTGTCCTCTTAAATCTCAATCAGTTTCCATCTCACACTATTTCCAGCCTTATGCTTTCCGATGCTAACGCTGATAATCTGTACTCCATAGCTCCTAAGTTTTTCATTCAGAGTATTAACTCCTATCGCCCTGCCCTTATACTCCATAAACACCCCGGTTCTCATAATTCCTGTATACATATCTTCTTTGAGCATCGGTTGGTTGATGTGTTCTTTCAGCCAGTTCATGAGCACAGGCATATGATACGCTCGGATGTCCTGCTTCAAATCTACTACTGCATACTTCACAAACGCCTGCTTATAGGATGTTGCTATCATCTCCGCCAGCAGACTCTCCTCATATCTCAACTGTTTGACTCCCAACTGATTGACACGGTAGGCTCCTTGGGATGCGTCCCACTCCATCACTCTGCATTTTTCCAGGCTTCTGTTGATTTTATCCGGCGTCCCGCTTTGGCGATACTCTGCAAAGGCTTCCTCTCCTGCAAGAAATGCTTCCACAGGTTTCAAATCATCCTCAATGACCGACTGAAATTTCTTCAAATCCCCCATATACCAGTCTGCATCATAGTCACGGAAGTAAACGGTACAAGTATCCTCTGCATCCAAAGGACGTTTTCGCCCCATGGACTGTGCGATATCTGTCGGTTTCCATTGATCAATGAAGATATGCTTTACGGTACGGTCTTTGATTTCGATTCCCATGCCGATTGCTTTTGTCGTGAATACAAACCTCTTTTGAAGCTTCCTGTCCCGGATACAATTTTCCAGTGCGTCAAACTGCTTTCCATATTTGGGATTGTTCTCTGAGCAGTAGTACCCGGCGGCATCCCCGAACTGTTCCTTCATCCTGACAAGATCCTCTCCACTGGACACAAAGACAACAGCTTTTTCATCCGTCGGGAGATCTTTCAGCATCATCACCAGATTCTCTCTGGCATAGAAGTACATCTGTGTGATATGGCGGTAATCCTGTGGAAGTGTGTAGATTCGGTCAGACGGTGTCTGGGAGACGTCATTCAACATCTCATATATCTGGCCGCCTGTTGCGCTCATGTAAATCACCACATGATCTTTCTCGGTTCTCTGCAATTCTTCCATTGACAGGCAGGTGTTGATATTATAGGTTGCAAAATCTGTGAAGTAGTGGCATTCATCCGCCACGATGTATTTAGACCCCTGCAAATACTCTTCCAGTTTCCCAGAATTGTTCCTGCAGCATTTTTCCATATACTGATAGGTCTGAACTTTCAGGACATCCTCATAAAGTCGTAGTTCAGCAGCAGCCTCTTCGCCCATATCGTCAATTTCTGCTTTCAGTCTGCGGCGGATCATCTCTGCATGAAGCGAATTCAGTGGACACAGATAGAGAATCGAATCCTTTCCTCCGCCATTCAGTATCCTATCCACAAGCCAGCCTGCCAGCCTCTTGATGATAAACTCGTTCTTGCCACGGCCGGTTCCGCAATCCAGTATCACACGGCCATTCTCCCAGTGCTTGTAATCCTCGCCGATGAGATCTGACACATATTGCTTTGGCTCAGCAACCACCAAAGCTGTCTCCTGTTCGGGCGCAGCCACTTTCTCGGCAGGTGCCACATCTTCATTCTGGGGACAGTTGCTCAGCTGAATAAACAAGTCTGAGTCAAACGGCAGCCCAGAAAGCTCTCGTGCCCGTCTCTGCCTTTCCTCATCTCTTCGACGCTGCTCAACCTCTGCATCGAGTCGTTCCAGCTCCGCATTCACTGCCTGCATAGATTCCCGGTGTTCTTTTTCTGCCTCTTCCGTAACAGGTGCTTCTGCCAGCTCCTTTTGGTAGTCCTCATAGCGGTGCGTTCCCTCTTTTTCATCGAGAAGCTTCAAAAAGAATCCCCCGAATGGCCATTTTGTCTTTGCCACGATAATCACTTCCATTCTAAAAAATCACATGGTCAGGCATCTTCACCCGACCATGCGCTTAAATCTCTACTGTGATTCTGCACCCTTCAACCACAAAAATTCTCGTTGCAAAATGCTTCTTCACCTGATAAAATGGAAAGCAGGGAATTCTGTCGCCAAACAATTTTCCCGTTTCCATAGCCGCCTTCCTGTTACCCTCAGGAAAGGCGGTTTTCTTTATGCCAGAATGTCTGTCACACCTTCTGCCGGACATGGTAAGTCCTGCATCTTTCTGATTCTCTTCTTTACCTCATCTGTGTTCAAATCCAGGCTTAGTTTTGCCACAGCATTCTTCAGTTCCGTCACCGTTCGCTCAAGTTCCGATATCATCCGCTTCAGGTCTGTCAGTTTTTCCTCTGCAATCCCATCACGAATCGCATACTGCTTTATCGTGTTCAGTGCCTCAAAAAGTGACGAATAGTACCAGATGTTAGAGCTGTATCCCATCTCTCCGTTCTTTTTTCTGCACGCCTTTTTCACGATATAGTTACAGCTGTTAGCTGTCATGTAATAATTTCCACAAATCTTAATCATATCTAATTCTCCTGTGTTATTTTTCTCAGGCCACTCTCACTGTTGCCCGATCCTGATTCAGCGTCGTATAGCCCTTTCCCTGTTTTTCGTTCCGGATCAGGCCATCCTTTGTCAACGCACTCCGGGCATGGTCATACGTGCTTCCACTGCACCCGATTTGTGCTATAACTTCATTCTTCAGTGCAACGCTCTCCATTTTTCTCTCCGGACTTTCACTCAGAACCGACAGGATCATACGCTGCACAACCTTTGACTTCCCGGCGGCTTTTTCAGGCCTTTCCCGGACAAAATCCGCATCTCTCCGTTCTGTTGTCTCGTCAAACGCCAGTCTTGCGGCCTTCATGCCTTTCTCGATCTCCACTGTTTCCACGGTAAAGAGCATAGTTTGTGCCGGCTCACTGTAGCTGTTCTTTTCATTAGAAAGATAGACTCTGTCACCATTCAGTTCGTGCCCCATCATCAGGACGCTCCGTGCTGCGTCCCAGAGATCTGCAGTTCCATTCAGCCGATTCCGGCCAGATGCCCCCGCACCCTTGTTGGTATGCATCACCAGAAGCAGCGAGAACCCACACTCCTGAGCCATTCCCTGCAGTTTCTGCAGTAGACCCCGCATTTGCTGACGGTTGTTCATGTTGATGTTTGGCGGCAGAAAGCTCTGAATCGGGTCAATCACAACCAGCGATGGATTTACCGATTCAATTCTCACCCACAGGCTATCATCATCCAGATATGGTGTCTTCCCCGTCCTACGGTAGTAATAATTGCTGGCTGCGACCTGAATCTTCTCAAAATCAGCTTCTACAGCCTTTAACCGTGGGTATAACACCGCATCAACGGAATCCTCACCCGTCAGAATCACAACATTTCCGGGCTGTTCTCGTGCCGCCGGGAAAAGTTCTGAGGTTCTTCCCGTTGTCACATAAGTCACAAGCTGCGCCGTAAACAGTCCCTTTCCCACACCGCCATCACCACAAAGAAGGGTGATTTCCCCGTTCGGGATCAAACCAGGCACCGTCCACTCAACAGCTTCCGGCTCTACCTCACTCATTTTCTGGAACACCCCACCGCCCGGGTTCAACACTGTCACCTCAGCAGCCATTGTGGTATCTTCTGTCATTGTCATTCTCCTTCTTGGCCTCATGTAACCACTTGCAATCTTCCGGCCACCCTGCAATTGCAATGTTTCGTTTTTATCGCATTTCCGTCCTATTTCTCAACTTTGCAACTTTGCAATCCGTGCTTTGGGTGCCCTCACGCATGTACTCTCTCCCGGATCCGGATGACCCCTTCCAGTGCATCCGCTGCGGCCGCATCTGCACTCTGGATGGCCGATGCATAGTAGTTCAGCGTGGTTGAGGTCTGTGCGTGTCCAAGCCGCCCGGAGACCGTTGTGATCGGTACATGTGCCGCAATCAGGATGCTGGCATTCGAATGGCGGAGGCTGTGGAAGTGAATTGATG
>ERZ1026864.807-NODE-807-length-16956-cov-24.260458_pt1 | contig 16956 bp, 10 predicted proteins | sample MGYA00380162_ERZ1026864 | MGnify/ENA primary metagenome ERZ1026864 (study PRJEB33269, sample SAMEA4719798) | human gut metagenome | biome: human-associated habitat; feature: organic feature; material: feces | place: Cameroon | collected 2013-10 ... | reverse complement strand
AACCGCTTTCCTTTGAAATGTACCGGAAACTGATTGAACAGCTTGGAAAACGAAGCAGAGATGCGATTCTTCCGGTTCAGATAGCATACTTTACAGGTCTCAGACTTGGGGAAGTGGCAGGTCTGACATGGCAGGACATCAACCTTGAAGAACAGTATTTAACTGTACGCAGGAGTGTCCGTTACAATGGGGCTACCCATAAGCACGAAATTGGTCCGACAAAATGGAAAAAGGTCAGAGTTGTTGACTTTGGCGATACCCTCGCAGACATTCTGAGAAAGGCAAAAAAGGAACAACACAAAAACCGTTTTCAGTATGGAGAACTTTATCAGCGGAATTTTTACAGAGAGGTAATGGAAAAGAATCGGGTGCATTACGAGTATTACCATTTGGGAATGACAGAGAATGTGCCGGAAGATTACACCGAAATCTTCTTTGTATGCTTAAGGGAGGATGGTTGTCTGGAACTTCCGGCAACCATAGAAACAGCCTGCCGGACAGCAGGAAGAAAAGTACCGGAGCTTGAAGGTTTCCATTTCCACACACTGAGGCATACCTACACGACAAACCTCTTATCCAACGGGGCTCAGCCTAAGGATGTGCAGGAACTGTTAGGACACTCAGACGTGAGTACCACCATGAATGTCTATGCCCATGCTACAAGGGAAGCAAAGCGGACTTCCGCAAGAATTCTTGATAAAGTAGCAGGCAATGATTAAACAACTGAATAATGAATTTTCCCTTGTAATTATCCCATAAGGGCAAAAACAAGGGAAAAGGATACATATATAGAATTTTCAATGGCGGGAAACCTTGAAAATAGGGGAAAGTTAAGAGAGTTAATAGATAAATTCCAGTTTGTAGAATTCAAAAATTTAATATGAAATGTGAGATAGAGCGTATGGAAATAATCGATACGTTCTATTTTTTTGCCTTTTTGAAAAAAGTGATTAAAAAACTATTGACATTTTGTTACTGGAGTAGTGGAAAATACTTCAATGTAAGCAGATTTTAACACACTTTCAGATGGAAAAATCGCATGAATATAGCGAAAGAGTAAGGGAAAACGACCGGCACATGAGGGATTGGCCCGCCCGGCAGAGGGGCTCCCGAGAGAGCGACTAGCGCAGCGGCTTAGATACTGTAGAATTATGCCCATGAAACGCAGAAATGCCCCGGCATGGACGTCGGGGCAAGGAGAAACCGCGCCATGGACGGCGCGTTTCGACGGTTTCGTCAAGCATAGAAACCATAAAAAGCATAATTCGTACAGTACCTTAGCTGCGTAGCGTTAGCTCGTCGGGAGCACCTCTGCCGGGTGGGCCAATATTATTAATTATTGTGCAGCATCAGGAGCCACATACGAGTATGCATTGGACATCTTTGCAGCATTGTTTGTCAGAGTGACAGCCTCTCTGTAGTAGGCAACAACAGGAGTGCCCTTATCCACAGCGTTGAACAGCTGCTCTGCAAAAGCAGGCGGCACATTGATACATCCGTGTGAGCCGGAGGTTTTGTAAATAGTTCCTCCGAAGGTATCACGCCAGCTGGCATCATGGATACCTATATTGTAGGCAAACGGCATGAAATAGCTGACAGGAGAAGAGTATCCCTCGCCGACAAGAGTAGCATTTCTCTGCTTGTAAACAATCTTGTATACACCATCTACGGAACCATTCTGACGGGCGAGATTACCTGATACGAAATCAGACTCCATCTGGAGAGCACCATCCTTGTAATACCACATGTGCTGCTTTGTGTAGTCAATCTCTATGTATGTATTACCTATGTCGTCAGCGCCTCGGTAGAGTGCTGTCTGCTCGTAAACAGGCTCTCTTTCCACGGGCTTGCCTCCCTCTAAATCAGAAAGAAGTTCAGCCTTTTCATTTTTCTTGCTGACTACCCATCCGTAGTCTCCACCACCTATTTCAATAGTGTCACCGGACGATGTCTTGAATGAGCGTTTGCGGCCGAAGGTATTGTACTTGGAAGCAAGCTGCTGGACATATTTAGTGACCTTGGCATCATCTATGCTCACGCTGCCGTCATCTGAGATGCTTAGCATATCAAGGATTTTGGCTGAGTCAAGCTTCTCGTCGGCACCTTCAATTTTGTAAGTGACGGTTGAAGCAGTGTATTTGTCGAGGGCTTCTTTTTCATTTTTGATTGTATCGCTTTCCTTTGTGATTTTTGGAGCTTCATAACAGTCATCGTTTAAGCTAAGCTTTGGAAGCTCATTGTCCAGGGCATCCTTTACTTCGGCAAGGATGCTGTCATATATCGGCTTGCAGCCTTTTTTCTCTTCAATCACATCGTATTTGCCGTCTTTTATCTCGATATGGGCATCCTCCGGATTTTCAATGTAGTCATCACTGAAAATATCAAGAGCTTTGAGCTTTTCCGCCAAAGCGGCATCGTCATATTTGGACGAACCCTTTAGAGTATAGTTTTGAGCTTTGAAGAGACTGACAGGCCATGTAAAAGCATTCTGGTTTTTTAGGATTTGCTTCTCGTCACCGTTTGAGACATATTCATAGGAAAAATCAGGTCCCTTAAGTGAAAAGCTGTTGCCTTTTCTATCAGTGATTGTGAGCAGATAGTCGCGGCTTAGGGCTGTATTTTTTTCTAATGCCTCTTTTGCAGTTTTCCCTGCGTATTTTACAGAGTTAATCTTTGTGTTGAACAGATAGTGGCTGCTAAAATAAAAGGCAAAGCCAAGATAAACAGCCAAAAGCACACCAAGCACAACGGCGCAGGTTATAAGCACTTTTTTCTTCATGTAAATCGACCTCCTTGGAGATATGCTGTTGCTGCCCACACCGGGGTGTAGACAGCAGCTAAAATCAGTTACATTTGTGAAGATGTGACACATCCATATAGTCAGGCAGACCATTCTTGTAGGCTACAGCGGTTTCTCCCTGAATAAGTGGCTTTAAGTATTCGATAAGCTCAGGCTTCACATCATTGCCCGCATCATTGATCCACTCTCTTGGCACAGACTTGGCCTCGTTTGCGATATCCTTGATAGCAGAATATGTGTATTCCACCTGATAAGGATTATTTGAGATGCGTTTCAGGCATACCATTGATGCGGTCACACCCTCTGCTGCAATAGTGACACCCTTTTTACCCTGAGCAAAAGATTCCTCGATATCGGTTAATGATGCAAGATGTGAGGCACAGCGCTGGAGCACATTTACCTCTACAGAGCGCACCTTGACACCGATGTTTTCCTTTACGATGAACTCAAGAGCCTTTCCGGCACCGCTTAGCTGCTGGTGTCCGAACTGGTCACATGCGGCCTTTGATGATGTAATGTATGAGCCGTCTGCGTCATGTATTCCTTCGGATACGGCAACTATCACATTGTTAGTGTGCGCAAGGGCTTCTTTTATATCGGCAACAAATTTGTCCTTGTCGAAATCCACCTCAGGCAGATATATGAACTGAGGCGCTGTATTGTACTCATTACGTGCGAGAGCGGAAGCGGCAGTGAGCCATCCTGCGTCACGTCCCATGATTTCAACGATTGTCACACTCTTAACAGCATAGATAAAGGTATCATGGGCTATCTCAAGCATGCTCGATGCGATGTATTTGGCGGCAGAGCCAAAGCCCGGAGTGTGGTCTGTCATGCACAGATCATTGTCGATGGTCTTTGGAATTCCTATAATTTTCACATCACTGTTGATTTTTTTTGCATAATCGGATAACTTTAATACGGTATCCATCGAATCATTTCCACCGATGTAAAAGAAAGCTTTTATAGAAAGCTTATCGAACTGGTGGAAGATGTATACATATGGTGAATCATCATCCTTGTAATCAGGGAGCTTGTGGCGGCATGAGCCAAGATACATGGCAGGTGTGGTCTTAAGTTTTTCAAGATTAGCATCATCTGCAAAAATATCTGACAGATTGAGATAATTCTCATTTAATATGCCGAGTATTCCGTTTACGGCGCCATAGCAGATATCGTATTTCTCAGAGCTTTTTACTCCTGCGATGACTCCTGCAAGGCTTGCGTTGATTGCAACAGTTGGGCCGCCTGACTGGGCGACGATACAGTTTGACTGATTCATTGTAATCTCCTTATTGTGTATTTTAACTATTCTCTTCTGTAAGAATAGTTATGATATAATTTGAAAATGACTACTGAAGGCGCATGGCATATGCACCGCATAATCATATAGATTGTAGTATCAAACATTATTTTTAGCAAGGGTTAAAATGAAAAATATGAATAAATACGAGAATTGCTTATTGTGTCCAAGAAAATGTGGCATAAACAGAAGAACCGGACAAACAGGCGTATGTGGCGTTTCATCTGAAATAAAGGTGGCGCGAGCAGCGCTTCATTACTGGGAGGAGCCGTGCATATCAGGAAAAAGAGGAAGCGGGGCAGTTTTTTTCTCAGGCTGCAGCCTGCACTGCGTGTTCTGCCAGAACAGGGAGATTTCTGACGGAAAAGCGGGAAAGCTAATCAGTAAAGAGAGGCTGAGTGATATCTTTATGGAACTTGCTGACAAAGGCGCAAATAATATCAATCTGGTCACACCGGGGCAGTATATCCCTGATATAGTGTGGGCGGTAAACGATGCAAAAAGCCGCGGCATGAAGCTTCCTATTATATACAATACGAGCGGATATGAAAATGTGACAGAGCTAAAGCTGCTTGAGGGTATAGTGGATGTGTATCTTCCGGATTTTAAATATATGGACAGTACGCTTTCGGCAAGGTATTCAAGGGCAAAAGATTATCCGTCTGTCGCAAAGCAGGCGCTTTCAGAGATGGTCAGGCAGCAACCGGATGTCGTGATTGACGATTCGACAGGACTCATACAAAAGGGAGTTATTGTGCGACAGCTTCTACTGCCGGGACATGTGAATGATGCAAAGAATGTACTTAAGTACCTGTATGATACATATCATGATCACGTATATATAAGCATGATGAGCCAGTTTACGCCGATTGCACTAAAGGATTATCCTGAGATAAACCGCACAGTGACAAGGAGAGAGTATGAAAGGCTTGTTGACTATGCCCTCGAAATAGGAATCACGAATGCATTTATACAGGAGGGGGATGTGGCAAAGGACAGCTTCATTCCTGCATTTGACTGTGAGGGAGTATAATATTTACCGTTTTTCTTAATAAAATAGTAAGAATTGGCAGGCAAAAATGACTGGATTTTGTGACGCCGGTGTAGTACTATGGTTATGTGATATTTTTTAGCTGTGAAGGTACTGAACAGTTACGATATTTTGTTATTACTCACATCCCGGTGTGACAGACGATAATGTTTTTAATCACACAGGATACATCATTCAATAGAGGATACAGTGATGAAAAATATAGAAGAACAGCAGATAATAATTGAATGTCCGAATACTATCTTTCATCTATACATTGACAGTGAGGATGAGCTTTCAAAGGTTAAGGTGTTTATGAACAATATGAAGAATGTTGATTCGATAAGTCTGCATGATATATACAACTGGTGCAACAGACAGCATGTGCAGTACACGACGACATTTAATTATGACAGTAAAATGACCTTGACAGAAATGATAAAATCCTACATATTTTACTTCAGACAGAAGCTTAGATATGTAAATAATAGTGATAGGATGATAGAAACATGAGATACCCTGAATTTCTAAAGGATAGAGGAACAATAGGCTTTGTGGCGCCTTCGATGGGCTGTACAACAGAGCCGTACAGGAGTGCCTTTGACAATGCCATTAAAAGGTTTCACAGCATGGGTTATAAGACGATAGAGGGACCTAACTGCAGGTGCGACAGTGGCATAGGCATCAGCAATACACCTAAGAAGTGCGCAGAAGAGCTGAACGAGAGCTATGCTTCTGCTGATAGTGATGTGCTTATATCCTGTGGTGGTGGCGAGCTGATGTGCGAGGTAGTGCCTTATATTGATTTTGAGCGCGTGAAGCAGTCAAAGCCGAAATGGTACATGGGCTATTCCGACAACACGAATTTCACATTTTTGGAGGCTACTATTGCAGATACAGCAGGTATTTACGGACCGTGTGCGGGCAGCTTTGGCATGGAGGTGTGGCATGAGTCACTTACCGATGCATTTAATCTGCTTTGTGGCAGGACGCTTTCATTTACCAATTACCCTATGTGGGAGAAGGAATCGATAAAGGATGAGAATGATCCGTTTGTGGGCTACAACCTGACTGAAAAGTCGTGTATCAGCTCTATTCCTGCGGTGGCAAAGGGAAGCAGGCTTACCATGAGAGGCAGGCTGCTTGGTGGCTGCATGGATTGTCTTATCAATCTGCTTGGTACATCGTTTGACCATGTAAGGAAATTTAATGAGCGCTACAGTGATGATGGTATCATATGGTTCCTTGAGGCTTGTGACCTTAATGTGATGGGCATGAGAAGGGCTATGTGGCAGATGAAAAATGCAGGATGGTTTTCAAATGTAAAGGGCTTTCTTATCGGACGCCCGGCGCACTTCGGAGAGGAAATGTTTGGCATAGACCACAGACAGGCGCTTTCATCACTGCTTAGAGAGTTTAATGTGCCAATCATCATGGATCTGGATATAGGTCATATGTCACCGATGATGCCTGTGGTATGCGGAAGCATGGCAGATGTCAGCTTCGACGGAAGCAACTTTACAATTTCGTATGATATAGAGCAGTAGATTGGAGGAAAAATGATTAGATTAATAAAGAAAAAAGCAAAGAGTATTATATGTAGCGTGCTTGCTGCGGTGACACTGTTTACGATGAATCCGGCAGTATTTGCAACAGAGACAGCTACGCAGACTGATACAGTTTCAAGCGTTGATGTATCAGGCAGTGACAGCAGTGACGCAGCTGATAAGAGTAACACAGACAGTACTGCAGACAGCACAACGACAGCCGGCAGTGAGGCAAACGACAAGGTGACCATCAGCAAAAATGATAAGCCATACTTAAGTCTTGGAGCAGACCTCACACCGGATCAGAGAGCGACAGTGCTTGGATTTATGGGAATCGAGCTCACTGATCTGGACAAATACGATGTGGTCTATGTAAATAATGATGAGGAGCACAAGTACCTCGATTCATACATCAGCAAGAGCGAGATTGGCAAAAGATCACTTTCCTCAGTACTCATTACAGAGGATAAAAAGGGCGCGGGTCTTAGTGTTTCCACGCACAATATCAATTACTGTACGGTAGGAATGTACAAGAATGCGCTTGCCACAGCAGGCATAGCTGATGCTAAAATCATAGTCGCAGGCCCTTTCCCTATTTCCGGAACGGCAGCACTTGTAGGCACACTAAAGGCATACGAGGAGATGACAGGCAAGAAGCTTGACGACAAGGTGACAGACGCAGCGATGGATGAGCTTGTCACAACAGGAGAGCTCAACAAGAGCATTGACGGCGATTCGAAGGATATCGAGGCAATGATTGCAGACCTAAAGAAGCAGCTTGCCGATGGAAGGCTCAAGGATGAGAGCCAGATAAAGGATGCGATAAAGGAGGCTGCAAAGGATTACGACCTGAAGCTTTCTGATGATGATATTGCAAAGCTTACATCTCTTTTAATGAAGCTAAAGGATGCCAATATCGACTGGGATTCAGTCATCAACCAGGCACAGGACTGGGCATCAAAGCTTGGCGATAAGATAAATGACCCGGGCTTCTGGGAAAAGATTGGTAACTTTTTCATGGATTTATGGGATAAGATAAAATCCCTGTTCAGCTAGAAAAAGCTACAGGAGACAGTAAGAATAAGCAGAATATGAATCAGGCAACTCCCTGAAACGTAAGCATGAGCTGCACGTTGAAGGGAGTTTTTTTAATTAATAAAAAAATAATAAATTTCTGCCGAATACATTGATACAAAGGTCATATTCTATTATAATTAAATGGATAATGGATTAATGTAAACAATGCACATAAGAAAGATGGGATTTGATGATAAAGATAAATAAATTTCTGGCAGCCTCTGTCGTTACATTGTCATTAGCCGCATGTGACCTGGCACCATACAGCAGCATAGCAGTCTATGCGGATCAGGCGGCTAAGGTTGTGTGTGATGAGAGATATTGGGTAGCGGCGAGAAGCGGACCGGGAACAGAGTATGAGCTGGAGCACAAGCTTTCAAACGGCAAGGATATTACTATTCTTGAGCAGACCACAGGTGCAGACGGCAAGGTGTGGTACAAGGCAAAGTACAATCTGGCAGCAAATAATGAGGAGTGTGTCAGCTATATCAGGTCTGATTTTGTATCAGCAGGTACCGGCACAGCTGCATCAGACAATGCGCAGACAGGGGATGCTTCGGCAGACACCGGCAATGCGGATGCCATACAGCAGAATAATGAGGAGCAGCTTGCCCTTGCAACAGCATCGGGAGCATATGCTACAGGTACGATTACAGGTGGCAATGTGTATGTCCGCAATGCAGCAGGCACATCCGGCACTACCAAGGTTGTCTCACTCAACTGGAACCATCAGGTTGATATAATTGGAGAGACCAGGGTAAACGGTGTGGTCTGGTATAATGTCAAGGGTACTTTAAACGGCAAGGCATTTACGGGCTGGACTATCAGTACATACATAAAGGTGACATACAATAATAGCGGAGACAATACTGATTTTGTCACGGCTATGAAGAATGCAGGCTTTCCTGACAGCTATATTCCAAACCTTACAGCTCTTCACAATAAGTATCCAAGCTGGACATTTGAGGCTGTAAATACAGGTTTGAATTGGGGTACGGTGATTGAAAATGAAAGTGTAAACGGACTTAATCTGGTATCCAAATCAGCAGACAATGCCAAGAAATCCACAGCTGCCGGAGCATATAACTGGTCAACAAATACGTGGGTTGAGTACGAACCGGGATGGGTGTCAGCAAGCAGTGCCTATATTGCTTATCTCATGGATCCAAGGAATTTTCTTGATGAGACCAATATTTTTCAGTTTCAGAGTCTGGCATACAGTCCGAATGAGGCACTTGAAGGTGTCAAGTCCATAGTAAAAGGCACATTTATGGAGGGAACAAAGACCTATTCCAACAATGGCGAGAAAATCAATTATGCAAGCACATTCATGGATGTGGCAAAGAGCAGTGGAGTAAGTGCATACCATATAGCATCGCGTATAAAGCAGGAGCAGGGAAAAAAGGGAACGAGCCCTCTTATTTCGGGTACATATTCCGGATACGAAGGATATTATAATTATTTTAATTTTAGTGCAACCGGAAACACGAAGGATAAGATTTATAAAAATGGTCTGTCTTTTGCCAAGAAGCAGGGCTGGAATACAAGAGTAAAGTCCATAAACGGCGGAGCTGTAAAGGTGGGCAGCAATTATATAAATAAGGGTCAAAATACACTGTATTTTGAGAAGTTTAATGTAGTAAATACAAGCTCGCTGTATTTCCATCAGTACATGGGCAATGCCACAGCGGCTCTTACTGAGGGACAGAGTCTGGCTAAAGGATATTCAGACAGGAATCAGGCTTTTGTATTTAAAATACCTGTATACAACAATATGCCATCGTCAGCAGTGGGCTTCGATAAAGCTGGCGATACCAATAACTATCTGCAGTCGCTTGCGATAAGTGGTGTAACACTCACACCGGCCTTCAATGGAGCGACAACAAGCTATTCAGCAGTTGTTTCAAATGCTATAAGCTCAGTGACTGTTTCGGCAGATGCAGTTTCAGGAAACAGTGGTGTTTCAGGCACAGGAAGCTATTCGCTTGCTGTCGGAAATAATACAATTAAGGTAAAATGCAAGTCGCAAAGCGGTGATACAAGAACATACACTATCAATATAAACAGGCAGGCGGCATCTGCAAATAATGCAGGTGGCAATAATAATCAGAACAATAATAACCAAAATAATACAGATGTAAACATAACATCAGGTAAATACAGTATAGGTACTTATATTACAGGCATTGAGCCTGGAACCGGTGCAGCTGATTTTGTGAAGAATATAGCAGTATCAGCATCAGGTACTGTAAAGCTTTTGACAAGCTCAGGCTCAGAAAACAGCGGAAAGATTGCAACAGGCAATAAAGTGGCTGTTTATGATGCTTCAGGTAATCTGAAAAAGACATACGATATTGTTATATATGGAGATATCAATGGTGATGGTGCTGTAAATGCTCTTGATATGATTAAGCTCAACAGACATATTTTAGGAAAGGGAACACTCACAGGTGCTTATCTGGAGGCAGCTGATGCTAACAGAAAGCGTGATGGTGGAAATGCCCTTGATATGATAATCATGAACAGACACATACTGGGCAAATCAAAGATATCGCAGAATTAGAAATGTGAGGAAAGATATGAAGAAATTATTTGGATGTATATTATCACTTGTTGTGGCGGTGATGCTTGTTTTCACACCTGCCGAGCATGTATATGCGCAGGGACTTGGTCTCAGTGTCAGCTCAAGCTCTGTAGCTGTTGGAAAAACAGTTAAGGTGACTGTTTCCATGCCGTCTGGATATTTTGGCACTGTAGTTATCTCAAGCTCTGATGAGGGAGTACTGAGTAACGGAGGGGATGGTGTGGCCAATATTGGTGACGCCGCAGGATATCCCACATCGCAGTCATTTTCATTTACGGCGAAGGCTGCAGGAAGCTGCACTATAAAGGCATATTGTACAGTTGTAGGAGATGCAGAGGGCAACGATGCCGGAGGTGTAATTACCGGTGCCAGCACGAAGGTGACGGTAACAAGTGCTTCATCAAACAACGATTCAAACAGCAACAAGGATAACAAGGACAATTCCGGCAGCAATACCGGCAATGACAGCAATGCAAATAAAGATAATGAAAACAAAGGGGAAAAGAAATCCTCAAACGCATCTCTTGGTTCGCTTGTTATCTCAGCAGGTACGCTTTCCCCTGAGTTTTCTGCTGCGACAAAGGATTACACAGCTACAGTAGATTACAGCTGTTCAAGCCTTGCGGTTACAGCAAATCCGGCTGATTCCAAGGCGAGTGTGACATCCGTCACAGGCAATGATTCACTTGAGGTTGGAGAGAATACGGTCAGCGTTGTTGTGACAGCAGAGGACGGCAGCACAAGCACATACAATATAGTTGTTACCAGAAGAGCCGAGGATGATCCGGAGAATGCAGATAAGCAGGATAACTGGAAGAAATTCGATATAAATGGCACAGAGTGGACTATGGTAAATGACATTCCAGAGGATGTTGTTCCTGAAGGTTTTGAGCACTCAAAGACAGTGATTGACGGACTTGAATACAATACCCTTCATGGCACCTTTGGTGATATCACGCTTGTGTATTTACAGTCGGAAAGCGGCAATGGGCTTTTTGTATATGATGCAGCACAGAATGCAGCATATGAGTTTGTCCGTATCAATTCAGAGTTGCATTTTATAGTGGTTTTACTGCCTAAGGTGGATGATGTGCCTGAGGGATATAATGAGATATCGCTCTCCATAGAAGGCAAGGGTGTGGCAACAGCCTACCAGACCAAAGCCGAAAAAACCGATGATCAGACAAAGGATTTTTACCTCGTATATGCCATGAATGACAATGGTGAGAGTGGCTGGTACACATATGATAGCGTAGATGGCACATATATGAGGACCGAGCTCAGCACACCTACAGTGGCACAGGAGGAAAACGATGCGGTAAAGAGTGAGCTTGTTCCGGGAATTGCCAATAAATATCTTGTTTTAGCTGCAATACTGGTTCTTATTATCATTATTCTGTTACTGTTGCTTATTGTATCAGCTGTGAAAAACAGAAAATATAAGGCAATGGACTATCATGATGACGATGATGATGTAGATGATGCAGCAGAAGATGTATCAAATGAAGCTTTGGAAGAAACAACTGATGAAACTGCGGACGAGATAGCAGATGAGCTGGAAGAAGAGGTTACAGAAGAGTCGGTGGATGAAGTGGCAGGAGAAGCTGCAGAAGAGTCGGCAGGTGAAGCCGCAGAAGAAACAGCGGAAGGTGCTGCAGATGAGCAAAAGATGGCTACGGATGAAAATATATCAAATGCATCCTATGTCGGAAGAACCGTAGAAATTACACCTGATTTTAAGAAAGCTGTTGAGAATGAAAACTCTGAGTTTGATTTAAAAGACGATTCAAGGCAGGAAAACGTTTCTGACACAGAAAACGATGCTGATGAGGATGCTTTAAAGAATCAGCTTCAAATGGCACTTGATGGCTTTGTCAATGAGGGAAATAAGCTGTCTGAGACTATAGACCGCAGTGTAAAGGATGACAATGAAGATGACAGCGAGGATGATGATTTGCAGTTCATCGACTTAAATTAGTGAATATGACTGGAGGATATGACTTGAAACCATATACAAGTAAGGCTAAAAAAGCAATAGATTTGGCTGCACGTATATCAAAGAAAATGAATTACAGCTATGTTGGAACAGAGCATATACTGGCTGGCCTTATAAAAGAGGGCACCGGTGTGGCAGCTGAGGTTCTAACAGCCTGCAATGTGGAATATGATAAGCTTATTTCGATGATTGAAGACCTGATTTCACCGGGGGATAACATCGAAGTGATGGACAGGGATGGCTATTCACCAAGGACACAGAGAGTATTGGAGCGTGCATCGGAGGAAGCCGATAGATTTGAGTGCAATGAGATAGGTACAGAACACTTGCTAATGGCTATAGTACTGCAGGGAGACTGTGCAGCTGCAAGACTTTTAAACACCATGGGTGTTAACAGTCAGAAGATGTTTATAGATATTCTTGGTGCGATGGGTGAGGATCCGTCTGCATACAGGGATCTGATGAAAAGCTACGGTACATCATACAATTCTGCGACTCCTGTATTAGATCAGTATTCCAGAGATTTGACAGATATGGCAGAGGCAGGGCTTCTTGACCCTGTTATAGGCAGAAAAAAGGAGATGGAGCGCGTTATCCAGATACTTTGCCGCCGTGGCAAAAACAATCCATGTCTGATTGGAGAGCCGGGAGTGGGCAAGACCGCTATAGTAGAAGGACTTGCGCAGGATATAGTCAGTGGCAATGTTCCGGATATTCTTTTGGGAAAGAGACTGGTTTCCCTTGATATGTCCGGGCTTGTAGCCAAATCAAAGTATCGTGGTGAGTTTGAGGAGCGTATCAAGAAGGTGATAAGCGAGGTTTCAAATGCCAAAAATGTACTGCTTTTCATTGATGAGCTTCACACTATAATAGGTGCAGGAGGAGCAGAAGGCTCGTTAGATGCATCTAACATATTAAAGCCGGCACTTGCCAGAGGCGAGGTACAGGTAATCGGCGCCACTACCATAGAAGAGTACCGCAAATACGTGGAAAAGGATGCTGCGCTTGAGCGCCGTTTCCAGCCGGTGATGGTTGAGGAGCCTGGTGTGGATGAGACAATAGAGATACTCACAGGATTAAAGGGAATCTATGAAAAGCATCATGGTGTCATCATAACAGATGAGGGTGTGAAAGCAGCAGTAAACCTTTCTGCACGATATATAAATGACAGATTTTTACCTGATAAGGCGATAGACCTGATGGATGAAGCGGCAGCCAGGATAAGGCTTAAGAATCTGACATCATCTGACGAGTTGCTTGCTCTGAAAAAAGAGATAACAGATAAGCAGAACCAGGTGGAAAATGCTTTATCGAATGGAGATCTCGCAGCTGCCGGCGCGCTTATGTCAGAAAAGGAAGTACTTGAAAATAAACAGCAGAAGCTTATGAGAAAGAACCGTCGCACAGGAGCCAAAAATCAGCCTGTAGTCAGCGAAAATGAGATAGCGGATGTAGTATCGGGATGGACCAAAATACCTGTAAATAAGCTTACAGAGTCAGAGGCAGGACGACTTGCAAAGCTTGAACAGATACTTCACAAGCGTGTAATAGGACAGGAGGAGGCTGTTTCTGCTGTCGCAAAGGCAGTCAGACGAGGCCGTGTTGGTTTAAAGGATCCTAAGAAGCCGATTGGCTCATTCCTGTTTTTGGGACCGACAGGAGTAGGTAAGACGGAGGTGTCAAAGGCACTTGCTGAGGCTGTCTTTGGCAAAGAAGATGCCATGATACGTGTTGACATGTCAGAGTACATGGAAAAGCATAGTGTTTCAAAGATGATTGGTTCACCACCGGGATATGTGGGCCATGAGGAGGGCGGACAGCTCTCAGAGAAGGTCAGACGCAATCCTTTTTCTGTTATACTGTTTGATGAGATAGAAAAAGCACATCCTGATGTGTTCAATATACTTTTACAGGTGCTTGATGATGGCAGAATCACTGATTCACAGGGGCGCACGGTTGATTTCAAGAATACAATAATCATCATGACATCAAATGCAGGAGCTTCTTCTATTATAGAACCAAAGCGCCTTGGCTTTGGCGCTGGTGAGGATGAAAAGCAGGATCACGAGCGTATGAAGAACAGTGTCATGGAGGAGGTCCGCCGTATATTTAAACCTGAATTTTTGAACAGAATCGACGAGACTATTGTATTTAGAGCTCTCAACAAGGATGACATGAAGCATATAGTGACACTTCTTGTAAAGGAGCTTAAGAAACGCTGTAAAGAACAGCTTGATATAGAACTCACAGTGCGCGACAGTGCAAAATCCTTTATCGTGGACAAAGCCTATGACAGAAAATATGGCGCAAGACCTCTTAAACGAAAACTTCAGGAGGAGATTGAAGACCGTATGTCAGAGGATATTATTACCGGCAAAATTAAGCGCGGCAATAAGGTAATAATTTCTACGAAAAACAAACAAATTTCATTGACTGTTGAGTAGAATTGGATTTATAATTAATATATCAATATAGCTACGGGAGGATAAAAATGGCTGTAATAAGTGAATTAATCCGTACTGAGGAAAACGGAAAGCTCAGCTTCGGAGATTATACATTGGCTGCAAAGGCAAAGCTTGACAATTTTGAGAAGGATGGAGATATCTACAAGGTAAAGACCTTTAAGGAGATTACAAAGCTCGAAAGAAACGGACTCTTTGTATACGAGTCTGTTCCGGGAACAGCGGTTATGGATTTCGAAGAGACTGCTGATACAGTGACATTTACTGTGGAGGGACCTGAGGATGCTCAGATTACTCTTGGCCTTGAAGAGGAGACAGAGTACGAAATTGATATAGCTGGAGCTGTTGCAGGTACTATGAAGACAAATCTCGGCGGCAAGCTCAGCTTAAGCGTAGAGCTTGAGGGTGTTGATTCAGTCGATATCAAAGTATCAAGAAAATAGAGCATATTTTTAGCCCGGTGAAAGCCGGGCTTTTTGTATTTTATAAAGGAGAACAATATGGCAAAAGGAAAGACCTCTGTATTTTTCTGCCAGGAATGTGGTTATGAATCGGCAAAATGGATGGGACAGTGCCCGGCCTGTAAGGAATGGAATACATTTGTAGAGGAAACCGTAGATAAAAAGTCGATAAGCTCGTCGGGAAAAGTAAAAAAAGAATCAAAGGCGGCACAGGTTCTGCCTCTTTCGGCAGTAAAAAGCGAGAAAGAGGAGCGTATAGTGACAGGTATAGCCGAGTTTGACAGAGTGCTTGGTGGAGGAATTGTGAGGGGATCACTTGTGCTTGTGGGAGGAGATCCGGGTATAGGAAAATCCACGCTTCTACTTCAGGTATGCAGGGAACTTTCACAAAAAAAGGTGCCATTACTTTATGTATCAGGTGAGGAATCACTGCATCAGATAAAGATGCGTGCAGACAGACTTGGCGATTTCACGGATTCACTGGAGCTTTTATGTGAGACAAGCCTTGATATAGCAAAGGATGTGATTCAGCGCAAAAAGCCGGAGGTTGTTGTGATAGATTCCATCCAGACTATGTACAATGAGGAGATAGCGTCGGCACCGGGCAGCGTCTCGCAGGTCAGGGAGACAACCGGGGTACTCATGCAGCTTGCAAAGACTCTCGGCATTTCAATTTTTATAGTAGGACATGTGACCAAGGATGGTGCGGTTGCGGGACCAAGGACGTTAGAGCATATGGTCGACACTGTGCTTTATTTTGAAGGTGACAGGTATGAGTCGTACAGGATACTCAGAGGAGTAAAAAACAGATTTGGTTCAACCAATGAGATAGGTGTATTTGAAATGAAGGCGGAGGGACTTGTTGAGGTGGAAAATCCGTCGGAGTATATGCTTAGCGGTAAGCCCGAGGGAGCATCAGGATCAATTGTCACATGTTCCATAGAGGGAAGCCGCCCGATACTTCTCGAGATACAGGCTCTTGTATGTCACAGTTTTTTTAATAATCCAAGGCGTACAGCAAATGGTACAGATTATAATAAAGTAAATCTACTCATGGCGGTCCTTGAAAAAAGAGCCAACCTGTCACTGTCAGATTGTGACGCTTATGTGAATATAGCAGGCGGTATAAGGATGAACGAACCGGCGATAGACCTTGGGATAGTGCTTGCAATCGCATCAAGCAAAAAGGATATTATAGTGCGTGAGGATACCATATGCTTTGGAGAGGTGGGCTTAAGCGGAGAGGTGCGCGGAGTTACCATGTCCGAGCAGCGTGTTGCTGAGGCAAAGAAGCTTGGCTTTAAAAAGTGTATTGTTCCCAAAGTGTGTCTTGCAGGAGTGTCGCATATTAGTGGAATTGAGATTGTTGGTGTGGCAAATATCAAGGAAGCGATAGAGGCTGTCAGATAGTAATTGTGAGAATTGCATATAATAAACAGACAATTTAGAAAATTTGTGTTTTTTAAGATAGTTTTACTACTTTAATTAATTGCAGTAAATCCGTTGACATATGTGTGCCGGGATGATATTATATCAAAGCTGACTCGCGGGACACATTGAGTTGTAGAGCTTGTGAGTTGCAATTTACAGACATGACTTTATAAATATTGCTTTGAAATAAGCTGATTAAATAAGTTATGAAAAAAGTTCTTGACAAATGAAAAACATTTTGATAGAATAAACAAGCTGTCGCAAG
>ERZ1026864.806-NODE-806-length-16966-cov-13.210396_pt1 | contig 16966 bp, 23 predicted proteins | sample MGYA00380162_ERZ1026864 | MGnify/ENA primary metagenome ERZ1026864 (study PRJEB33269, sample SAMEA4719798) | human gut metagenome | biome: human-associated habitat; feature: organic feature; material: feces | place: Cameroon | collected 2013-10 ... | reverse complement strand
TTCGGACAGTGGCGGAATTCCGGAAAAGGTGCTTTCACTTGGGAAGAGGTCGTGCAGTAGCACGGCTTCAACCGCAACGGACCAGTTGTGATAGGAACGGCAAAGGAAAAGAAAGGCTGAGAATAGAGCAGTGTAGTAGAGCAAAGGCAAAGGAATAGTCAGAAAAGCAATGGCAAAGTGACGCCCCGACTTGTAAGGCAAGGGAAAAGAAAAGCGTGGATAAGCGTTGGAGAAGCTATGACACGCAGTGAAACGCACTGGAATGGAGTAGAAAGGTAAAGCAGCGGACTAGAAGAGAATATCAATGCGCTGGCAAGGATAGGAATATAGCTGCGTTGGCGTTGCGTGGGGTTGATCAGCGAAGGAGTTGAAGAGCTATGAGGAGCTACGCGAAGCAAAGGCATTGAATAGCAAAGAATAGCTGCGGAGAGGCCGTGCTTGGAACGGTGAAGGCTATGAATGGCCGGGAATAGCTGTGGAAAAGCTATGAAGGGAACTCATTTGCAACGGAGATACCCCTAAAACGGCTTTAAATGCCCCTAGAATGGTTCGAAATTGTAGAGTCGATAAATTATACCTTAAGCTAAAAAAACAAACAGGAGGACGAAAATTTGAAAAACAAAGAGAAAATGGAGAAGAGGGAAGAGTGCTTGCGGACGGCATGTGAGATTGTGAACGGAGCAAGGCAAGAGTGCTACGGCGATGCAGAGGACAACTTTCAGACGATCGCTACGTTATGGGAATCTTACCTTAAGTCGACTGGGTGCGATGTAGTTATTAATTCAAAGGATGTGGCAATGATGATGATTTTGCTGAAGGTGGCAAGAGCTTCCGTTCCAGGAATCCATCTTGACAACTACATTGACATTGCTGGGTATGCGGCGTGTGCATACGGAATCGACGGAATGCTCAAAGGTGACGACTAGGAGGATTACATGGAAGCAACAGATAGAACGCTCGGAGAGCTGATTAAGAAAATGCGAAAGGCAGAGGGCTTAACACAATCGGAGCTTGCTATAGAAGTACGTTCCTACAAGGGATGGATTGAAAGCTATGAGAATGGCGGGGATATATCGTGGTTTAAGTTCTTGGAGATCGCTAAAGAATTAGGCTACATGGTGGAAATCGAAGTGAAGGGCGGTGCGGAGTGAGCAAGTATAACAGCAAGAAAACAGTCGTGGACGGTCAGAAGTTCGACTCGAAGAAGGAAGCACGGCGTTATCAGGAACTCTTACTGCTGGAAAAGGCGGGAGAGATTAAGAACCTGTGCAGACAAGTTAAGTTTGTTCTCATTCCTTCCCAACGTGACGAGAACGGGAAGGTGATTGAGCGTGAATGTTCCTACAAGGCGGATTTCACGTACGAAGAGGGAATCAAAACCGTCGTGGAGGACGTGAAGGGCTATAGAACGAAGGAATACATCATTAAGCGGAAATTACTATTATATCAGTATGGGATTAGAATCAGGGAGATTTGAAATGGCAGCGTGTATTGATTTAACTGGCATGAAATTTGGAAGATTGACCGTTATTGAAAGAGCTGGAAGAACGAAGCAGGGAAATGCAAATGCGATTGCGGAAACGAAACAATTGTAAGAAGTACAACTTTAAGAAATGGAGAAAGTAAAAGTTGTGGTTGCATACGTGCCGAATACTGGAAAGAACGAAAAACAACACACGGTCTGTCAAATACAAGACTGGCACGCATCTGGTATCAAATGAAAGAGCGATGTTTTTGCAAGACAAATCCTGCTTATGAAAATTATGGCGGTCGTGGCATTACTGTTTGTAACGAATGGCGGAATGATTTTCAAGCATTTTATAACTGGGCTATGACAAACGGTTATTCTGACGAGCTAACAATTGATAGAATCGATGTAAACGGAAATTATGAGCCGTCCAATTGCAGATGGGCAACTGCAAAAGAACAGGCGAATAACAGGAGAAAGAGGAGGTGGCATAAGAAACCAAAAGAAAGGAGTGAATAGTTGCACAAAAAGTTGCAAGTTGAGTAGTTTGTTGCGTGATTACTCAAGAATTACGCAACAATTGCTCAAGACTAGTTGATGTATTAGTTGATGTATTAGTTGATGTATTAAGTCAACGAAAGTCAAGGAATTAGTCAAGGAAATTCGTTCAAACCTTGAAATATAAGCGTTTGAAACGTGTCAGGAAGTTATAAGTTAGTCAAAGGTTAAGTTTTAGAAAGCGTTAAAAGAAATTTATAAGTTATATCTTAACGATGGCGAAAAGATTTTAGCTTTAAACATTGATAGAGAGGACGATAAAATCACTTTGCGTGGTAAGATTGAGATTTCGTACTTAAATGCCATCCCAGACGAGAAAATCATCATAAACAACGATTATTGTGTGGAGGTTAATATTTATCATCATCGTCATTGCGAAAAGAACACATCAATTTTCAGAAAATACATGTTTGAGACATTCGGCATGAGTTATGCTTTAGATTTCTTATTCAACGACAACTTGGTTATGAGTGAGGAGGAAGAATAGTGAAGAATAGAGAAAAATATAAAAACGAGTTGATTGACGTTATCAAGGTGGACGGTAGGATATGCGGATTCATGAAAAAGTATGGTGTATACCGAATGTTCAAACCGGACTGGGAAAGGTTCTGCGAAATGGATTGCATTGCTTGTGGCATGGCATTACAGCTTTGGCTTGACGAAGAATACGTTGAACCACAAAAGCCTGAAGTGGACTGGAGCAAGGTTCCGGTTGATACACTTGTGCGGGTTCGGGACTACGAGAACGTTGAGTGGCATTTACGCTATTTCAAAGGAATTGACAAATCAAACCCGGAAGACAAATATGAGGCGTGGGTGAATGGAACGACTAGCAAAACGGCTAATGACAGCTCTAACCACTGGAAGTACTGTGAACTGCTAGATGAAGAGCACGAAGAAGCCGAAGATGACTGGTATAATGTTCCAGTTGATACGCCGGTGCGAGTACGAGACGACAAAAGAGACATGTGGAATTTGAGGTATTTCAAAGGAATTGATGACAGTCGTTCAGACAGATATATGGCGTGGACGTGTGGAGATACAAGCAAAACATCGTTTGGTAGCTACAAGCATTGGGAGTATTGTGAACTGGTGGAGGATGAGGACAATGACAAATAGAGACAGATTGATTGAAGCGTTGCGGGGCACTGCCCCCGACGCTACGAAATGTGCATTGCGTGCATAGAAGATTGGTTATCAGAAGAGTTAGATTTTGAAATGGAGGGAATAACAAATGCATGATGTAACGATTAGAAAAAAAGCAATGATCTCGCAGCCTATGAACGGCTTGACTGATGAAGAGATTGAAGAGTCAAACAAAAAAGCAAGAAGGCACCTTGAACGCTTAGGATATATGGTTGCGGAAACGTATATCAGTAAGTCGGCAAAGGAAAATCCAATTTATTGTCTCAGCTTGGCGCTTGAACACATGGCACAATGTGACGCGGTGTATTTCTGCGACGGTTGGGAAGATTACAAGGTGTGCAGAATTGAGCACGAAGTAGCAAAAACCTATGACCTGGATATTATCTATGCAATAAATGAAGAGGTTTTATCCGAAGAACAGCTCGCATTTATGAAGGGGTTAGACCATGCAGAAGAAGTGCTGGAAGAGTATTTCGACTTGGTGCAGAACGCATGGAGCGGATGCGCGGAAGAGTACAAGAGAAGTGCGAAAATCCTAAAAAACGGCGCTATCCGATGGGTGCATGGAGCGCAATTCCAAAAGGCGGCGGAATTCCTGGAAGGTGCAGAGGTTGAATAAATACGAGAAAATGTGGAAGATTCTTAGGAAGGAATGTGTGAAGAACAAGGGAAAAGGCGCAAAGTGGTTATTCTTTCTGTATTTGATGAACCGAATTGAAAGGGAAATAAATGTTCACGAAGAATCAAAAACAGCTGCTGAATTCAATCTTGAGGAAGCACGGATTCAGAAATCAGGTAGTGAAGACTTGTGAAGAACTCTCAGAACTCGAAGCAGCTCTTTTAAAGTGCTACAACAAGGGTCCAGGTGAGGGAAGGATTGAGGCGGTCCAGGAAGAGATAGCCGACGTTTATATCATGCTTGAGCAAATACGGAAGCAATTCATGAGCAAGGATGAACTCGACAACTGGATCGATTACAAAATCACGCGCGAAGCGGAAAGGGGAAAACTTGCCTAATAATGGTCACTACACCTTGTGCCCTTACTATCGGCACGAAAAAGACAAAGTGATATATTGTGAGGACACTTCCAGGCGATTTCTACGCTTGGAAGACAAGGAAAACCATATGGTCAAGTACTGTGATAGTGCATGGGAGCGATGCCCATACGCTATCACAATTTCCCATGTATGGGAGGAGATAAACGCAAATATGGAAAAGCAAAATGAAATATATCTGTACCATCAGGTGAAGGCAATGAAGGGGGAGCTAAAAAAGCTCAATGGAAGGCTGAACAAACTCGAAAAAAACTCAAAAAAACTCGAAAAAACTCAAAACAGGGAAAAGTAAAATGGTTCTCCCTTCAAAAGGGTGCAAAAAGGCAAAAAACGAAAAGTCCCAAGGCTGTTTATGCCTCAGGACTTTCCGCAATCGTACTACCAATGAACAACTTTACAGGAGTCTTTCAAAATGAAAAGAATTAAAAAATGATTAACAAATCACAGTAATATTATACCATAAACGGCTTCTCTTGTCTTGGAAAGTGTGTTACAATACAGCTGTTACCGAACTTTTCTTTTAGTTTGATAATTTGTTTGTTTTGTTTTGGGTCTGCTGGAAACGGTGGGCCCGCTTTTTTTATGTAAAAGAAAACCCTCCCACAAGGGGAGGGCGGTGTGATTAGTAGATATATTTTGTGTATTCCTTCATGTCGTCGCCGTCCAGGATTTCGCCCGGTAGAACTACAAATTCGAAAATGTCGTCTAGATAGTGGAAGAATGCTCTTCCGTCGTCCGTCTCGTGGTCGGTGAGGTTGTCGTGCTTGATAGCGTTCTCCATATCCTCAACAGTGTAATCCCAGCCGATCGCGTTCACATACTTCAGGAATGTTTCAACGTTCTGTTCATACTCGGTTTTTGCGTTCTCGCTCAGCTTGTCGAATTTGAATAATGCTCTGTATGTCATTGTTATGATTCCTCGTTTTCCTTTTCTCTTCTCTTTGCGTCGTTGTTGATTAACCACTCTATGTAGTTTGAAAGGCTTCTCCCTTCCTCATCGGCTAGAGCTTTCGCCCTAGCCTTGAATGAAGGTGTAGCCTTCATCATGATGTATTCTGTTTTCTTCTCTTTCATTTGGTTCTCCCTTCATTTAGTCTTCATACGGTTCAGCCATGTAATGGTTCGGGTTGCTCCAGTATTCCATCTGTTCTGCCCGCTTTTCCTCGTCATAGTCGCTATAGCTATAGACAAAATCGAGCATGTACTCTCTAGCGTGCTGGATGGCGTTGTCCTCAGTTTCCGCCCAAATGTAGCTAATATCCTCAATGGAATCATCCCACATTCTGTTATCGGTGTTCCAAATATACACATGAAACAGAGCGCCGATTTCTTCTCCTACGATGTTTACAAGGTCAATATCATCAATAACCTCATACCCGCCCCAGTTTGAATTTTCATAGAGTCCATCGGACAACTGCGCCTCGAACTCTTCGAAACACTCCTCGCGCGTCTCGCGGGTAATACGGAGGACGTTATATTCATTTGTTCCGGTTCTGTCGCTGTTGAATATATCCAGGACGCGCACATTATCGGCGGTGCTGAAGTCCTGGCGTTCGGATGGGTAGAAGCTTTCACGCTGTCTATGCTTTGGAATTCCGTACACCTTGAAGTTAACGGATACCGGAGCGCCCCAACACTCCGCCCACACTTCGCCGTCTTCAGTGCTTACAAGCTTCAGCGCGCGATAAGAAGCCCTTTTGACTTCCTCGGCGAGCTCTTCCACGGTCAAGTCGTGTTCATCGAGGTAATTTTCATCTGCATTTTCGATGATGTAATCTTTCGCCAATTCGATGGCAAGAGCTGCGGAATCTGCTTCCGCGTAGTCGTTCAACACGTCTTTCCAGCTTCCGCCGAGTCCCACGTCAGGCATCCACTGTTCAATTTTGTACTTGTTCATTTCGTTCTCCCTTCATTTGATACGATTTCACTTTTCCGTGCTCTGCGTTTCTCCTGGCTTGCAACAGGCTTTAGGCCGCATTACGGGCGGGGGCTTTCGCCCCCTATGCGGCTAGCGTACCACGCACAGCACACCGCCGTTGATTTCATAATAACCATCTACAGACAACTCTCTGAATACGCCTTCCCAGTCGATGTGGTAGCTGATCCACTCCGGGAGATCCCTACAAGGCATATATCCACACTCGTAGCACAGTTCCTGCGCGTAGTCCTCCCCGGTCGTATCGGCGACAAAATAGGAATCATCCCAAACGCGTTCAATTTCGTCCAAGTCGTCCATAACTTCCGCCAGGGCCTCCAGCTTTTCCGCGTCGTCGTCCTCCAGGCGCTCCAGGCGTTCCGCGATGTCGTTCAGTTCGTCAATGTTTGTGAAATCGGAATCAACGAAGTTATAGAATCCGTCAAGGTCCACAATTGCGTAATCGTGTTCACCGTTGCTGGTAGCGCGCCGGATAGCTCTATCCATGAGCTCATCATCAATCGGAAATGCAATTTTGATCTCGTCGCCATTGTACAGGTTGCGGATGCTTGCGGTTCTCTCGTTGCTTGTGTTGATTGTGTAGTTTCTCATTGTGTTTACCTCACTTTTCTTTAAAAAAATTAGTTTGTTTTTGTCTTTGGGTCTCTCCCTTTGACAACTATATTATCGCACATAATCAATATTATGTCAATACCCTTTTTATATTTTCTTTATATTTTTTAAAAAAACTGATGTTCTCTTTTGCGATGTGTGATTGTATACAATTTTGCATGAATTGAGCGGGGAACCGCTAACATTGTGGTGCCGCGCTGTTACCGTTGGCGGGCGAACTGACGCCGCGCGCGTGTGTAGAATTGTATCAATCCGGATTGTTTCCGGATTAAAAAAAAAGAAAGGGGAAGAAAATGGAAAAGAAAAAAGGTTTTCCGGATTGGGACGCTATCCGGAACGAATATATCACCGGCGCCGATTCCGTGCCGGAATGCGCCCGGAGACACGGCGCAAACATCGGCACCGCAAAAAACAGGTGCGCGCGGGAACGCTGGACGGAACAGCGCACCGCCTATCGGGGGGCGGTAGTTGACAAGGCAATAGACACGGCGGCGACGTGTTCCGCCTATCGTGTAGCATCCCAACTAATAGGATTGTCCGGGGTGGTTGACGCGCTAGAGCGTGAGACGCGAAAAGCATTGGAGGACGGGGAACAGCTACACCGCTATCTAGTGCAGACAACGACACGACACAAGGACGGCACCACAGAGACGGCGTACAAGGACATCACGAGCGACAAGGTAGACACGCGCGCCCTGCGTGACCTAACGGACAGTGCAAAGACGTTGGAGGCGCTGAAACGTTCGCTTCACGGACTGGAGACCGCACAGGAGCGCCACCGCCGGCAAATCGAAAAAGAGCGCTTGGAGTTGGAACGTGAGCGGCTAGCACTGGAAAGAGAACGCGTTGAACTGGTGCGGAAACGTGAGGAACGAGACGCGGACGCCGTTAACGGGGTGCAAATCGTTGTAGGGGGGTACTGTGATGAATATAGCGAATAATAGACGACTGCACCGGGTGCAACTGGGCACACCGTCGCCGAAGCAAGATAGGTTTTTGCGGTGTCACAAAAAGTTTATAGGCTACGGCGGCGCCCGTGGCGGTGGGAAGTCGTGGGCGGTGCGAGTAAAAGCAATCTTGCTTGCTCAACGCTTCCCGGGTATCCATATGTTGATAGTCCGGAGAACTTACAAAGAGTTGGAAGGAAACCACATAAGGACACTGCGCGCAATGACGCGTGATTTTGCCGCCTATAACAGCACCGAGAAGCTGCTCACGTTCTCCAACGGCTCCACGATTGAATTCATGTATTGTGCACGAGACGCGGACCTTGACAAGCTCCAGGGATTAGAGTACGACGTTATATTTCTCGACGAGGCGACACAACTCAGCGAATACCAAATGCGCACCATCACGGCGACCCTTAGAGGCGTTAACGACTTCCCGAAACGCGTTTATTATACGTGCAACCCCGGCGGACAGGGACACCAATATATAAAACGCTTGTTCATCGATAAACAATATAAGCCCAGTGAGAATCCGGAAGAGTATGCGTTCATTCAAGCGCTTGTCGATGATAATACAGCGCTCATGGAATCACAACCGGACTACCTCGCACAGTTGGAAGCATTGCCGAAAGCACTGCGTGAGGCTTGGAGATATGGGCGTTGGGATGTGTTCGCCGGTCAGGTGTTCACCGAATTCACGGACGCGCCCGAACATTACGCAGATAAACGCTATACACACGTGATTGACCCGTTCCCTATTCCGATAGGCTGGAACATCTACCGAGGTTTTGACTGGGGTTACTCAAAGCCGTTTTCTGTTGGTTGGTATGCCGTGGCACCTAGTGGGCGGATGTACCGATTCGCGGAATTGTACGGTTGCACGGGTGAGCCTAATGAGGGCGTACAATGGACTGTTGACCATGTAGCCGAAGAGATTAGGCGCATGGAAGAGGAACACCCATACATGAAAGGGCGGCACGTGTTCGGCATAGCTGACCCCGCAATATTTGCGGAGGACGGAGGCGAGAGCATAGCAGAGACGATGGAAAAACACCGCGTTTATTTTGACCGTGGAGACCATCAGAGAATACCGGGCAAAATGCAGTGTCATTATAGATTAGCTTTTGACGACGACGGGCGGCCGATGTTTTACGTCTTTAACACGTGTAAGCACTTCATCCGGTGCATTCCGGCGCTGATGTACGACGAAACACGGGTAGAGGATATTGACACATCATTAGAAGACCATAACTACGACGAGTGGCGCTATGTGTGCATGGCTAGACCGATAGCACCGCGAGAAATGAACCACAAGAAAATTATTGACCCGAATAACATTGACGACCCTCTGAACATGGTCAGAGACAAGGTGGAGGGACAGCAGACAGACGATATATTGACATTTTACGAGGTATAGAGCATGAAGAAAAACAAAGAGCTGCGGAAAGCAGAGACCGACAAGAAAAACAATCAGTTCGGACAGAAGGAGCAGAAGAACCAGCAGACCGCACAGAATGACCGCAAAGCGGAGCAGAACGCACCTAAAGCGGAGCAGACACCGAACAGACAGCAGAAGGAGCAGAGCAGACAGCAGAGGGAAAGTCAGCCGAAACCACGAGAGAAGAGACAGCAGCCCGAACCGAGCAGAGAACAGCAGAAGGAACAGACCAACAGAGAACAGCAGAAGGAACAGAGACAGCCGAACGAGCAGAGGGAACAGCAGAACGGAGAGTATCGCCCGGAACGGTATAAACCGAAAGAGCAGACAGAACAGCCACAGCAGAGCGCACCGACTGAACCGCACTTCACACCTGATAAGGTGTCAGAGGTGCTTCAGATTCTGCACGAGTACAAGGACGGGAAAACAACCGTTGACATGAAAGCAACAGAAAATCAGGAATGGTGGCGGCTCAGACATTGGAACGTCATTCAGGGCAAGACGGAAGCGGGAAAAGCAAAAGTTGAAGTTGGGTCAGCGTGGGCGGTAAACTCCATCCTGAATAAACACGCCGACTTCATGGACTCATTCCCAAAAGCTAATGTATTAGCAAGAGAAGCAGACGACGAGGAAGAGGCCCAGATTCTTTCAAAGATTCTCCCGGCAATCGAGGAACACACGGACGCGGAACAGGTGTATAACACCGCCGGTTATGACTTCCTGATAGATGGCACGGCGATAACCTCCGTTTTATGGGACCCGATGGCACATGACGGAATGGGCGACATTAAGAAAACCAATGTGGATATTCATAATGTGTTTTGGCAACCGGGAATAGAGGACATTCAGCAGTCGAAATATTTCTTTGATGTTTCCGTAGCTGATGTGAATGACGTGAAGCTTCAGTACCCCGACATAGCGGAGAAGATAGGCGGAGGAAAGCAAGGGTTTATCACCGAGTATATTCACGATGATAATATTAACCATCAGAACGACATTGAAATTATTAATTGCTACTACAAGAAATTGGAAATGAGACCAGTTCTCATTAACATTGACCCTCAGACGGTAGCGCAACACCTTGTACCTCGTGAGATTCTGCACATGGCTATTATCATCGGTGACCAGTGCGTTTTCTGTTCCGAGGATAACCCGGAGTACCAGGACGGCTTTTATAAGCATGGCAAATACCCTTATGTATTCCGTAAGTGCTTCCCGGTCAAAGATAGCCCATGCGGCTTCGGTTATCTCGACATTATGAAGTACCCGCAGCGGGACATTGACAAGTTAGACCAGGCAATCATGAAAAACACCATGATGAAAGCAAAACCGCGTTGGTGGGTAAAGAAGAATGCGGACATCAACAAGGAAGCCTTTGCGGATTGGAATGAAGAGATTGTAGAAGTCGGTTCGGGTGACCTTGGGTCAGCAGTACAGCAGATGGACGTTGACACACTCCCGGCAATCGTTGAAACTCACTTGGAAGCGAAAATAGACGAGCTGAAAGAGATTTCCGGAAACAGAGACTTCTCACAGGGTTCTACCGCTTCCGGTGTAACGGCGGCTAGTGCAATAGCAGCTCTTCAGGAAGCGGGAAGTAAATTATCGAGAGACATTAACAAAGCGATGTACCGAGGTTCGAGAGAAGAGTACTATCTCGAAATTGAACTGATTCGGCAGTTCTACACCGAACCGAGAACATTCCGTATTGATGATGGATCGGGCCGTTATGAATACATGGACTATTCCAACGTGAACATTGCACCTCAGGACATAACAACGCCCGAAGGAACACGGCACAAGAAGAGTATTTTTGACTTGGAAGTATCGGCAGAAAAGCAGAGTCCATTTTCAAGAGCTTCACAGAACGAGACGGCGAAAGAGCTTTATCAGATGGGAATGTTTTCACCTGATAACGCAACGCCTGCACTTGTTTGTCTTGACATGATGGAATTTGAGGGCAAGGAAAAGGTTAAACAGCAGATTCAGCAGAATGATACATTCATGCAACAGTTCCAGCAAATGCAACAGCTTATTATTCAGCTCTCACCGGAAGCGGCTGTACAGATGGGACTAGTAGACCCGAATCAAGTTATGATGGCTCAGAGCGCAAATAACGGCGCTACAGGGGTATCTGAGGAAGGGTCGGCAGAAGATAGAGCGGCGAAGAAGACAACGAACACCGACAGACTGGACAGAGCGAGAGAGAAAGCCCGTAGTGCCTCGGAGGTGAAGTAGCATGACGACCGTAAAAATGACCGTATCGGAAAATGATATTTTCTTTGAATGCGTGAATCATGCGAACACCCATGACGAGTGTATCATGTACTCGACTCTATGCAACGTGCTTGTGAGCGCCGTTTTACCGCATGGAATTGTGCCGAAGGTATATGAACCCGGACACGTAATTATCGTGGCTCACAAGTACACTGAGAGCGTTTTAGCGGTATTCCATGCAGTGTGGGCGACCTTTGTAGAATTGAGAAGTCAATACAACGGCGTAAAATTAATCGGGGTAGACGACTTTAATTCCTGAGACAATGGATAATCCAAATGTTATAATAGAGCTGTAAGTTAGTTCTATACAGATAGATTCTCACATTAACTTGCGAACCTGATTTTTTCATAATTCCAAACACATAACCTTAAAATCATCGGGGAAAGCCTCAGTCTTAACGGACTGGGGCTTTTTTCGTGGGGGAGAGATATGAAAAAGCGTTATATAAAATAGCATTGTCAGAAATAAAGAGTTCGTCGCTCTATAAAAGACAGAAAGGAAATAAAGTATGACAAAATTCAATTTTAACTGGTCTCTTTTTGACGGAGAAGGTGGAGAAGGCAACGCTTCATCAGGAAGTCAGAGCGGACTGGGAGCAGAAGCAGACAAATTCCTCGCTTCACTTGGCGGTGGGGAGCGGACTGATAACAACGATACTACGGAGTCACCGGAAGTTGCATACGGATTAGACACGGAGGAATCGGATAACAGCGCGTCTGAGTCTGAAAGTCAGGAAGAAATTAGCCCTGAGGAAGAGTTTGCGGAGCTTGTCGGAAAGAACGGCAGATTCCATGAGCTTTACGGAAAAGCGGTATCCGACGCTATCAACAACAGATTCAAGAATCAATCCAGTGCACAGGAGAGAGTTGACAGCTACGAGGACGCATTAGCGCCGATTATGAGACATTACGGACTCGAAAGGGGCGATATTGAGGGATTAACCGAAGCCATTAACAGTGATGATGATTGGATTGAGGACGCCGCCCGTGAGAAGGGTATCACTCCCGACCAATACAGAGAGAATCTGCGGCTACAAGAAGAGCTGGAAAAGAACCAGCGTGCTTTGTCCGAGTACAAGGCAGAGGCAGAGAAGGCGGAAAGAATGACCGCATGGAACGCGGAGGCTGACGAGCTTAGAGAATCATTCCCAAACTTTGACCTTGAGCAAGAAATGAGCTACAACCCGAAGTTTACGGACTTAATCGAGAACGGCATTTCTGTTATCGATGCCTTTGTAGCGACCCACACACAAGACATTCTGAAAGGACTCGCCGAAGAGTCTACAAGAAGTGCAAAACAGGATGTAGTGAATCAGATTCAACAGAGACAATCACGACCTGCTGAAAATGGTCTAAAGCACCAACCGGCAGTAGCAAGAAAGGTAAATCCTTCAGAGTTCACGAATGATGATATGGACAAGATTTTGAAGGAAGTAGAGAGTGGTAAAACATTCTCGTTCTAAAGCTCTCTTGTCTGTATCGAGATATACAAGAATACAGAAGGAGCAAAAGAATATGTTTAAGTACGTTTTTAACCTGTTCGATTTGAACACCAACGTTACCACTGCGGCTAGCGCACCTAACGACCTGTCCCCTGAAATGAAGACCTTCTATGACAAGGTTCTGATTCGTGCGGCAGAGCCTGAACTGGTACACGATCAGTTCGGTCAGAAGAGACCTATTCCGGGTGGAAACGGAAAGAAGATTGAGTTCAGAAAGTTCTCTAGTCTTCCGAAGATGGATAAGAAGCCGCTCACCGAGGGTGTAACCCCTGATGGTCAGAGTCTGAACGTAACCAAGTTGGAGGCAGAAATTAAGCAGTACGGCGGATATGTAACCACTTCCGACATGCTGAACCTCACTGCATTTGACCAGGTGACTGCGGAGACCCTGAAGCTTCTCGGTTCCCAGGCGGGCAGAACTTCCGATACCGTGACGAGAGACGTTTTGTGCGCCGGTACTTCCGTAATTTATGCGGGCGGTGCTGAGTCGAGAACCGCACTGAAGGAAGCAAACACTCTTAAGATTGCGGACATTAAAAAGGCGGTTAGACTGCTGAAAAGAAACAACGCACCGAAGATTGGTGACAGCTACGTGGCAATCGTTCATACCGACACCGCATACGACCTGATGAATGATCCTGAATGGATTGAGGCTCAGAAGTACACAACTTCCGAGAAGATTTTCAACGGAGAAATCGGTCACATGTACGGAGTGCGCTTTGTAGAGTCTACCGAGGCGAAAATTTGGAGCAAGGAAGATTCAGGAGCAACCGTACCTGTATACGGAACTCTCGTAATGGGTGCGGATGCATACGGTATCACTTCCATTAACGGCGGTGGAATCGAAACAATCACTAAACAGCTTGGCTCGGGCGGAACTGCGGACCCGCTGAATCAGAGAGCAACTATGGGTTGGAAGATGAACAAGACAGCAAAGATTCTTGACGATACTAGAATGGTAAGAATCGAGCACACTTGCACGGGGGCAGACGACGCATCCAACTAAAGCCAAGCATTAACGAAGGAGTTAATATGGCAAGAGCAAAAAAAGAAGCTGCTGTAGCAGATGAAAAAGCAAAAACCGTAGTAATTCAGCTTCCTGTTATTGAGGGCATGGGCGACAGCGTTTATGTCTGCGTTAACATGAAGAGCTATCAAATTAAACGCGGAGAGCCTGTAGAGGTGCCGTTAAGCGTGGCAGAAGTTCTTAGGAATTCCGATAGACAGATTATGGTAGCAATGCAGAGACAGGAAGAAATGGCCTCGAAGAACTACGGCGAAATGTAAACGAGATGGGGGAAGCAGACAACTTCTGTTTCCCCTTTTTGCAAAGGAGCAGAAATGAAAGTAAAAGACCTTCTGAATTTAATAAAGACGGAGAAGCCGAATTCTTTCAGTGATGAAATGCTCTTGGGATATATCAACGAGATTGAAGCAGAGGTGCAAGACCAAATGGAGATTGTGCCGGTTACAAGCTACGACTTGAAGCTGGACATGGATAAAGACCTTTTGGTTAAACCGCCATATGACAAGCTCTATATATCATATCTTAAAGCAAGGATAGATTATGTCCTTGAAGAGTACGAGAATTACGAGAACGACCAAGCACAGCACATCGCCGATTTCAGAGATTTTGCGGATTGGTCAGTCAGAACTAGGGCATACCACAAAAGAAGCCCTAAACGCTTTATAAACGTGTTTTAAAGGGGGTGTAGGCAATGCCACTACAAGCATTACAGAATAAGCCGTCACCGCTTGAAGAGCGTGTTATAGAGTTCAAGGGACTGAATAGAAAAGCTTCCGTAGAGTCGGGGGAAATGGCAGATATGCTGAACATGTCATGCGACTTATACCCAACGCTCACTCAGAGAAAAGCACGTGGCTTATTTTCAGAGATTCCGACTGATTGTACAAAGGTTCAAGACCTTATGGAGCGTAGAGACCCTACAGATTCAAGAACAAAACTAGCGGTCGTTGGTGCGAACTCTGATGGAGTATGGCGTTTTTGGTACGACGGAACGATGTACGACATGGCGCTTTCGGGTAAAGAGAAGATGGTAGCGTTGAACAATTACATTTGTTTCTTCCCATCTAAACAGTGGTTCAACGTAGGAACTAAGGATTTCGGTTCAATGGGGTATTTCCATCAGAATGTAAGTGAAGATTACCTTGATGGAATCGAGAACCCGGCAGAAGACTACATGATTCACGACTACAGCGCAGATTGGATAGGACGTGTATTAATTGACCCACAGGACCAGGAACACCTATATCTGATGGTTACGGCGAGAGGACAAAAATATGCTGCGGGGCAAACCTTTAACGGCAAGTTCTCGGAGCTTAAAAGTATGCTTCGAATAGGCGATGTTGTCAGATTATCGGGGGATTTTGTCGGACTGAACAACAAGAAGGTGAAAGTTGCGGAGGGAAATGAAGGTGTGCTTGCAGACGATGAAGGAAACTTCACAGCACCGCAAATTCCTATTACCGTGCTTGACGTATTGAAGATGGGGGATATTCCTATTCCTACGTTCAATTACACGGCATATGACGGCGAAACGGGAGACCCTTTCGACAATTCGGTTGCGCTCGGTACAAAGGGAACGTATGAGGGAATCTTCATCAAATTCAGTAAAGACGAGTTTTCCTCGGTTACTGCATACATTAGTCCATGTGCGGCAAGCACGTTAATGAACAGCAAGTACACGGGATTCTTTGCGGGTCATTTAAAGGTTGAGCGTGTCGTTCCGGAGCTTGATTTCTTCATGGAGTGGAATAACCGACTTTGGGGAGTGAGCAACAAGGATAATACGATTTATGCCAGCAAACTGGGAGACCCTATGTCCTGGGATTACTATCAGAACACAAGCATGGATTCCTACTATGCACAGCAAGGAACCAACGGTAACTGGACTGGTTGTGCGGTGTACTCGTCTCACCTTCTGTTCTTTAAAGAGAACTTCATTCACAGAGTCTACGGTTCAGCACCTTCATCTTTCCAAACTTCTATTATCGAGGGTTTCGGAGTGGAAGAGGGTTCAAGCGAATCTATAGCGACGGTGAACAACATGATTTTCTACAAGTCGCCAGTTGGGATTATGTGCTATGAGGGTGGAAACCCATACAGCATTAGTGAAAAATTCGGCGACTGGAAGTACGACAATGTGGTGTCTGGATCGCGCCACAAGAAATACTATGCGTCAATCCACATGAAAGGCGGCGGCTACAAGGTTCTCGTTTGTGATACTGGTACGGGACTTTGGCATATCGAGGACACGGTGGGTGTGCACTGCTTCCGAAACTACAAGAACAAGCTTCTGATGGTGGATAACGCACAGAAAAATGTTCTCGTATTGGATGCAGAAGATTTTGATATAGCACCAGTGAAGAACGATGAGCCTATCCCATGGAGTGTGACTTTTGGACCGTTTGATGAATACATCGAGAATCAGAAGATATATTCCAAGCTACAGATGAGAGTTCAGCTACCCGAAACAGCAACACTCAAGATAGAGATTGCTATGAACGCACTTAAGCTTAGTGATTGTAAATGGGAAACAATAAAGGAGATTTCCACAGAGAACGAACTTTCGGTACACGTGCCGATTGTTCCGAGAAGATGTTCGAGGTTCTATGTACGGCTAACTGGTGTCGGTCGTTGTCGAATTGATTCTTTCACACGGAAATACAGACAGGGTTCTTCAAGAGTGGTTAAGCAGTGATAATTGATTATGACCACAATCCGAACATAGACGGAGAGAAGAGACTTCAATCACTGAAGGAGTCTGTTCAAAGAGCGTTAGACGAAGTAGCTAACACGGACACCAAGGAAACGACAGTTAAAGAAATCAAGAATTTCTACACGAACAATACAACTATAGTTCAAGGAGACGGTTCAGCTCCAATACCCGAAGAAGAGATAACGTCTCTATTGAACAATCTATTTAACGATTAATTGGGGGTAATTATGGCAACTTATTTAGACAATGCGGGTGTAACACAAATTCTCACAAAGATTAAGTCTCT
>ERZ1026864.804-NODE-804-length-16979-cov-7.630761_pt1 | contig 16979 bp, 17 predicted proteins | sample MGYA00380162_ERZ1026864 | MGnify/ENA primary metagenome ERZ1026864 (study PRJEB33269, sample SAMEA4719798) | human gut metagenome | biome: human-associated habitat; feature: organic feature; material: feces | place: Cameroon | collected 2013-10 ... | reverse complement strand
ATTGGAAAAACAGTATTTACCCAATTCGCAAATTAGTTTAAATGAACTATTCGGAATTTCCGGATAGTTCAAATCTAATGGAAGCTAGAGCGTGTTTGAAAAAGGCTTTCTGCAAGATGTGCGTCACAATTTGTGGGAGATTTCGCTCGGATGAGGGCGCCGTAGCGGGCTACGGCAACCGAATTCGGGTGAAATCTCCCACAAAGTGGGGCGTGCAGATTGCGGGAATGATTTTTCAAACACGCTCTAGGGCATATATGATAAAGATAAAATGATGACCGGATACCAGGTCGAGACGGTGAAATCCGGCAACTCAACTCCCTGCGAGTGTATGGCAAATTCGTGCTCAGAGCGGATGAATTGTGTAGAAGTTGAGCGGCTTTCACTGTCTCAACGGTCGAGACAGTGGCAGGGAGCAGCAGTGTAAAATTGCCTTGCATTATATAGGTAGCAAAGGCTTTATACAGACTTGTTCCCATAGACTTCGATGACCAAGACCTTGATATGGATGTTATTTTTGCCACAGATCGCATCTGTTTGAAGCTGTGAATGCGCGATATCAGAGGTGTGGACCTGTTTCCGTTTTGACATGATATGTTTCCGCAAACGGGCACAGAACCTGACATCAATCAGAAGGTATCGTGCCACGTGGAGACGGTAGTCTTGATGTCGCGCGTTTGCAATGAGCCACGCACAGACCACGCATAAGGTGTTGTGAGAGCTAGCTCACAATGGCATCATTATGCGATGGCTGTATGCGGCGAATGCCGCGGATAAGCGTAGGAAGCTTTGCTTCCGTAGCACATCCAGCGTGGCGTAACTACCAGAGAACAGTCATCTGCAAAAACAATAGATTTTGTTAAACGATGCTTGCAAATGCTTGCGATCATCGTGCGATTTGGATATACTATACTCAAAGGAGTGTGATATATATGGCAAATACAACAGCTGTTTATGCCCGTATTGATACAGGGCTAAAAGAAAATGCAGAGGAAATTCTTTCTCAGCTTGGCATTACGCCATCCAGCGCCATTCAGATGCTGTATAGTCAGATTGTATTGACCAGAGGTCTGCCACTTAACCTGCATCTTCCATCTGCAAAGCCTACTGCGATTGGTGGAATGAGCCGTGCAGAACTTGATATTGAATTGATGAAGGGTGTGGAATCACTCAAATCAGGGAAAACCTATACGGCAGATGAGGTTGATGCAGAACTGGCAAAGGAATTCGGCATATGAGTGACACCTATTCCGTGATTTATTCCCCAGAAGCTCGAAACGACATCAAAGAGATTTATTCCTACATTGCTTTTGAGCTGTTGGTTCCAGGCACTGCCGAAGGTCAAGTGAACAGAATCAGAAAAACGATCCGTTCCCTTGACTTTATGCCATCACGAAATCCTATCGTTGATTGGGAACCGTGGAAAAGCATGGGAATGCACAAAGCACTGGTTGATAATTTCGTCGTGTTTTATATGGTGGACACTGTTGCTTTTACTGTAACAATTATCAGAATTGTTTATGGTGGTCGAGATATCCAGAGCATGGTATCACAAACATATAATGACTAAATGCAAGAGGGACAGCTTAAATGCTGTTCTTTTTTTGCACTTAAAACGCTGTATTCGTCTGACAGATGTAACGATTCGTTTATTGTGTAGTAGCATAAGAAAAGCACCTACCATTTCTGATAGATGCTTTCAGAATTGCTATTCTGTTTTCCCAACCTATCACTCTGCGCGTAGCCTTTGTACTCATCGTTGCATGCATTGCAAAGTATGATACATTATTGGAAGATAAATGATGATTCCAGACGGTATCAATGAAAGGCGGAAAGTGTTATGGATATTGGAAAGTCAACGAAACATCATAGGGAAAAGAAAAAAGATGAAATCACCATCCGCTCCAGCGCAGCGGAATACCTGACCTATGTTGCCTCAGTGGGTGATCAGCAGGCCAGCATTGAGATGCGCTACGAGGATGAGAACATATGGCTGACACAGAAGATGATGGCTACCTTGTATGATGTGGATGTCAGAACCATAAATTATCATGTCAAAAAAATATTTAATGATAGTGAATTGCAGGAGGATTCAGTTATCCGAAAATTTCGGATAACTGCCGCCGATGGAAAAGGCTACAGCACAAATCACTATTCGCTGGAAATGATTATTGCCGTAGGCTTCAAGGTCAATTCCGAGCGTGCGGTACAGTTCCGTAAATGGGTGAATCAGATTGCGAAGGACTATACCATCAAAGGCTGGGTAATGGATGATGAGCGGCTGAAGCGTGGAACGTATCTAACGGAAAAGTATTTTGACGAGCAGTTAGAGCGCATCCGTGAGATTCGTGCCAGCGAAAGAAAGTTCTATCAGAAGATTACCGACCTGTATGCGTCAGCTATGGATTGTGGTAAACTGTTACTATAAGGTAAACTCTTTATGATGATCCGTTCAGGTGTGTAAGTATGGGGCGAGGTGAAAGTGCCCGTACGTGATGAAAAGGAGGTACGTGATGAGCGTGATTACGATGGACCGCCTTCCGAAGACACTGGAAGAATGTAAGGCGATGCCGCAGGCGACATTGAAGAATCCGGAGGAGGTGGCCGCACTCACGGTGGCTGTGCTGGCTCTCTATCCGGAGAATCCGGTGGAGACCGAAAAAATGCTGGATTTTCTGCGCGGACCACGACCGTTAAATGGCATGGATAAGCAGTTTATCAGGGATCGGTTCCGCGGAAAAGCGTATTTGATGCGATCTTATTTTGCAGGCTCGACGCCGGATAATAATTATACGCCGACACTTCCGTATCGTGTTTCGGTATCGGAAAATGCAAACAGCCGGAGCGAGGATGGCTATCTTACGCTTTATGTGGCCTGCAGTGGTGCCGACAGCCCGAGACCACTGAAGCTACGGAATAAGCCGTCGACCGGTGAGTGGTTCCTGTGGGAACAGCAGCTGCTGACCGGTATCCGGATCCCGAAGGAAGAGGATGCATGGGCATAAGTACAGAACTTTTAATGAAAACCCGAAGCAGCTGTAATCTCTGAAATGGTCATGCAGCAGGAAAATATGAAAATCCCGACAGAACTTCTCCCTGTCTGCCCACACTGTGGAAAACCACTGACCATGAACCTCCGCAGTGATGATAAATTTGTGGAAGATGAGGGCTGGCACCAGGCAGCGGAGCAGTATGAGAACTTTCTCCGCACCCGGGCGGGTGGGAAAATCCTCTTTCTGGAATTGGGTGTTGGGAGCAATACGCCCGGTATCATCAAATATCCGTTCTGGCAGATGACAGCGAAGAATCCAAACGCAATCTACGCCTGTATCAACCAGGGGCAGGCGGTTTGTCCGCCGGAGATCGAGCGGCGCTCGGTCTGTGTCAATGCAGATATCGGACAGGTTTTGCGAATACTATGAGCTGCTAATATGGAATGAAGATATTTCCTCACTTATCGGAGGAAACATCCAGAACGACAGCCTGGTATCCTTCCAGCGTGATCTGATCGCCTTCCGTCCTGAGCTCTGACAGATTGTTCAGTACGACCTTTTGGATCTTCGCAGGGAGTGTCAGGGTCTGCGCTTCGGTCTTGTAGTTTCCGATGACGAGCAGCGTCTGTGCAGCCGTCGTCCGGTAGTAGGCCATGACGCGGTCCTGGTCCTCGAAGACCGGATGGAGATCACCATAGACGACCGTCTCGGCATACCGTGGATCCTTCCGAAGCGCCAGCAGGCGACGGTAGTACTGGTAAACGGAATCCGGATCCTGCTTCTGACTTTCCAGGTTGATCCGCGTGTAATTCCGGTTGACAGGTAGCCACGGGGTGCCATCCGTGAATCCGGCATTGGCCGAAGCGTCCCACTGGAACGGTGTCCGGGCGTTATCGCGGCTCAGACGATTGACGGCCTTCAGTGCGGCGTCCGGTGTCAGCCCCGCATTCAGTGCGACCTGGTATTCGTCGAGGGTTGAAACGTCGTTCACCTCGCGGATCGACTGGAATTCGACGTTTTCCATACCGATTTCCTGACCTTGATAGATAAACGGGAGGCCACGGAGCAGGATATTCATCGTGGCCAGCAGCTTCTTCGCAGTGTCGCTGCATTCACCCTCCGGGATATAGCGTGAAACGCCGCGCGGTTCATCGTGATTTTCGATGACATTGGACAGCATGCCGATGTCGCCGACCTTCTGCTGGCTGGCGAAGCAGCAGCTCCGGTAGTCGTTCGGGGTGACCGGCGCATGATCATACCAGCCGTTCTCGCTGGCACCGAAGATGGTCTCATTAAAGTCAAACATCGAGGAGAAGTAGCCGTGGTCACCGATGAAATCCGGAAGCTCCTCCGGCTTCTCATTGAAGACCTCACCGACGGTGAAGGCACCGTGCGGAAGGAAACAGCGGTCGCGCATCTCGCTCAGGAAGGCACCGATGCCGTCGGCGTGCCTGAGCATCTCGTTCGCACTGCACAGGCCGTCCGGTCGATCCGCCGGGTAATCCTGCCACGGGAGCGGCTTCTTGATGTTGATGATCGCGTCGATGCGGAAGCCGGCGAGCCCCTTGTCGAGCCACCAGTTGATCATCGTATAGATTTCCTCGCGCAGCTTCGGATTTTCCCAGTTAAGATCCGGCTGCTTCTTATGAAACATATGGAGGTAGCACTTGTCTGGATGCCCCGGGAGCGGTTCCCAGACACTGCCGCCGAAGTAGGAGCGCCAGTTGCACGGAACCTTTCCGTCCGGGCAGTCCTCGATATAGAAGTACTTTCCGTATTCACCCTCCGGATTCTCGCAGGCCTTCCGGAACCACGCGTGTTCATCGGAGCAGTGGTTGACGACGAGATCCATCAGGATGTACATATCGCGCTTTTTCGCTTCCGCGATCAGCCGGTCCATATCCTCCATCGTACCGAAGCGATGGTCAATGTTGTAGTAATCTGAGATATCATAGCCCTGATCGGCGAGCGGAGAGCAGTAGATCGGCGAGAGCCAGAGGATGTCAATGCCGAGATCCTTCAGATAATCGAGCTTACTGATGATGCCCGGAAGATCACCGATGCCATCCCCGTTCGTATCACAGAAGCTCTTCGGATAGATCTGATACGCCGTTTTCGTGTGCCACCATTTTTTCTCCATAGTCAATACCTTCCCCCTCAAAAATCTATACTGTAGATTACATCAGCCCGCCGAAAAAGAAAATGAAAAAGTGCTCAAAACTGGAAATACAGTTTTGAACACTTTTTTACATTTTATAAATTGAATATAAAATAGTTGACCGGATAACCACGAAAATATGATGGATGATATGTTGACTAAGTTGACATTGTTTGTATAAGTTGTATAATAGCCTCACTGGGCGAAAGTAAGCGCTTTCGCTGAAACGAATTTTTTCTATACCATAGGGAGGCATAATGAAAAAGCGTATTTTATCACTCGTTGTAGCAGGTGCGATGGCTATGTCACTGGCAGCATGTGGAGGCAGCGGCACACCGGCAGCAACTCAGGCAGCAACTCAGGCAGCCGCAGAGAATAAGGCTGAGGATAACAAGGGCGGCGCAGATCCGGCACAGGTTGAGCTTAACCTGATCATCGCATCGAACCAGACCTCTGAGGAGAACCCATACTCCATCGGTATGGACGCTTTCAAGGCAGCACTTGAGGAGGTTTCCGGCGGAAAGGCGACCGCAACTGTTCATAAGGGAACCCTTGGTGAGAACGAGAACGAGCTCGTAGAGAAGCTTTCCATGGGTGCAGCGGATCTCGTTGTTGCATCTCCGGGATTCATGACATCCATCGGTGTACCAGAGGTAGATTTCTTCTCCCTGTACTACATCTTCGACAGCTTCGATCACTGGGAGGCAGCACTTGACGGCGATTTCGGTGCCAAGATGCAGCAGACCATCCTCGATAAGACAAACAACGGCTTCCGTGTAATGAGCTACTGGACCTCTTCCGTACGTGATTACTATGGTAAGAAGGCCATCAAGACACCGGCAGACCTGAAGGGCATGACCATCCGTACACAGTCCTCACAGGTTCAGCAGGAGTTCTGGAAGCAGTGTGGTGCCGTTCCTACCTCTGTTGCATGGGGCGAGCTTTACCAGGCATTACAGCAGGGCGTTGTAGATTCCGCAGAGAATGACTACACATCCTTCATGCTCAAGGAGCATCACAAGACACCAAACGGCCACTATATCTGTGAGACACACCACGATTTCACAACCCGTCTTCTCCTCATGGATGGCAACCGCTACAACAAGCTGACCGATGAGCAGAAGCAGTGGGTAGACGCAGCCTGCAAGAAGGCGACTGAGGTTGAGCGTGAGACCGTTTACTCTATGTTCAAGTCTTCCAAGGAGAAGGTCATCGCGGACGGTGCAGAGGTTACTGCATTTGAGGATATGGATATCGATGCATTCAAGAAGATTGCAGAGCCGATCCAGGAGAAGTTCGCAAAGGACAACGGTATGGAAGAAGAGCTTGAGATGGTAAAGAAGGCAAATCCAGCCAACAAGTAATCATCCGGCTTTCGGATATCCGTCTCGATCGAAGCTGGCACTGACAGCGGAAGTCGAAACAAAGATCAGAAACTGAAACAGATCTCAGACAGAGAAGCGGGCAGACCGTAACGAAGAGCAGATCATAGACGCTGCAGGGAACGGATTGCAGCTTCTCTGTTTTTATCACTACATACTTGGGGTTAAATGATGAAAAAAGCAATTAAGGGTCTGAAAAATCTACAGGTCATGGTCGCAGCAGTATTCCTGTTCATCTTCCTGATGACCGTCGTTATCCAGATGGCGACGAGATTTATGGGAATCGCGGCGACATGGACTGAGGATGTATCGATGTATTCGTTCATCTGGGCAGTATTTATGGGTGGAGCTGCGATGGTTGATGACAAGCGTCACTTCGCATTCACCTCTTTCTATGACAAGCTGAAGAATGAGAAGGCGAAGAGCGTACTTCAGATCGTCATCGACATCGTCATGCTGATCTTCGCAGTACTGATGCTGGTGTATGGCATTCAGATCACGAAGCAGTTCTGGAACTACACCTGGACGAACATTCCGAGCTTCAAGAGAGGCCCGACCTGGATGTGTCTTCCAATCTGCGGCGGTACCGCCAGCATCTATCTGGTTTATCAGATCTATGAAGAGATTATGAAGCTTGTTCACGGAGGTAAGGCATAATGGGCGCTCTACTGGTTATTTTATTTATCGTATTTGTTGCCATCGGTGTGCCGATCTCCTTCGCACTGGGCGTGGTTTCCTTCACCGGTATCATGTCGATGCCGACGATTCCGAATACCGTCGTATTCACGAAGATGTTCAACGGTATGAACTCCTTCACCCTGCTTGCGGTTCCGCTCTTTATTCTCGCAGCGAACCTCATGAACGAGGGTGACATCACCGACCGTCTGGTTGCCTGCAGTAATGCGCTGGTAGGCCGTTTCCGTGGTGGTCTTGCGTACTCAAACGTACTCGTATCCATGGTCTTCGGTGGTATCTCCGGTTCTTCACAGGCCGATACCGCAGGTATCGGTTCCATCCTGATTCCGGCCATGATCGACACCGGTTATGATGAGGGAACCGCGGTAGGTGTTACCGCAGCCTCCTCTACACTTGGATCGATCATCCCGCCGAGTATCACCATGGTTGTGTATGCGGGTATCGCAAACTGCTCGACGAGTGCCCTCTTCATGTCGGGTCTTATTCCTGGCATCCTCCTCGGTCTTTCACAGATGGCTGTCGTGAAGATGTATTCCAAGAAGAAGAACTTCCCGAAGATGGATCCGGTTCCGGCGAAGGATGTGGCGAAGCTCGTACTGGAATCCCTTCCGGCCCTGCTTTCCCCGGTTATCCTGATCGGTGGTATCGTCACCGGTTTCTTCACGCCGACCGAGGCGTCCGCGGTATGCTGTGTATATGCACTCCTGATCGGCCTGTTCTTCTACCGTTCACTGAAGTTCAACATGCTTCCGAAAATCCTGATCGAGACCATGAAGCTGTCCTCCCTTTCTCTGTTTGCACTTGCAACGGCGAACGCCCTGGGTGAGCTTCTCAGCTACTACCAGCTGAACATGATTGTACAGTCCTTCTTCGTATCCATCCCTGGTGGAAGAACCGTATTCCTGATCGTCGTTGTGCTGTTCTTCCTCTTCATCGGAACCTTCATGGATGCGGTACCGGCGATGATCCTGTTCTGCCCGATCATCCTTCCGTCCGCTGCAGCACTCGGCATCAGCCCGATTATCCTCGGACTCATCATCATCGTAACCCTGGCACTCGGCCTCGTTACACCGCCGTACGGCCTCTGCCTCCTCATCGCATCGAGTATCGCGAAGATCTCGATCGAGGATGCCTTCAAGGGAACACTTCCGTACTTCCTGTCTTCCCTTGCCGTACTTGCGGTTATGATCCTGTTCCCGGACCTCTGGCTTCAGATTCCGGCCTTCCTGTTCCCGGCACTGTTCGCATAAGGAATAGCATGAAGCGTATGTGTATCATGCGCATAACGAAAAAGCTCCCGCAAGGGAGCTTTTTTGATGCCTGAAGTTTATGGGCTCTGACCCCATTAAGTCAATTGACACTGTCGCTGTCCGGAAGACAACAGCCTCTCGGGAACAGACAGGAGTCAGACTCCCGTACGAAAATCTTAAGATGGAGCGATACAGGCAGTGGATCAGAAGAGATCCAGCATGTTGTCGAGGTAGAGGGCTTCGCGCACATAAATCTGATATTCCGGGCGGGTCAGGTAGTAGAGCAGGAACTCGAGAATCAGCGCACTGCCGAGGCCCCGTCCCTCGATCTTAAACTGGGAGAAGCCCATCGGAAGATAGCTGTTCCGGATATCGTCGATACTGATAAAACCCGGATTCTTCATCGCTTTCGAAAAGCGATAGCCTTCCGCTGCATGTGGGGCAGCGCAGTGGTGCTCCGGTCCGGGAATTCCGAGGGCGATGCGGCTGACCGCTTCATAGCAGGCCTTTCGATCCCGGCAGCCGAACCAGCAGCACTCGTTGCAGAGAAACTCGACCTTATCCTTCGCTTCCTGCGGCAGCTCAGCGAGCGGCTGCAGCGCCTTGTTCAGACGGAAATCAGGCACCACGAAGCGGAATTCCGGCCGCGTGAGCTCACGACGCAGATCTGCAAAATCCGTCAGTACCTTCGTGGTCGAGGAGACGAGGTAGAGCTTCGGATAGTGGACCCGGAGATAGTCGATCAGCAGATCAGAGCTTACGATCACGCCATTTTCCGGTGCAGCTCCTTCCGAAAACAGACGGCACAGCGCATTGCAGGCCGGATCCTGCAGATGCTCCGGCTGAAGCATGGAATTACTGAAGGTGAGGCGCGCCGAGATACCATACGCCCGCATGAGCGTCAGCACCTCTTCCGGGGCGGCGGTGCCATCGCTGATGCGCCCGCCACTCCAGATCGCGTCGCGTGGTGCACCATAGATCGAGCCGATCCCGCACCAGTCGTAGAAGTACGCCCGATGCGCACGGTACAGCGGGAGAAAGCGGGCATAGAGCTCGTAGTATTCGAACAGGCCTGGCAGATGAAACCAGGCTTTTTTAGCGTTTTCGACAGGCATGATACCTCCTTCTATCCGTCAGATGATGTCGATGCATAAAAACTTTACAGCTTCGCACACATAAAGACGGCCCGCCGTTTGAACGGCAGGCTGTTTCGTGAATAGGATCTTTTTACTTCGCCCAGCAGCTTTTATCGGTCTTCCCCTCGTAATCGAAGAGTCCGTCGTTCTTTTCCTCACGTGCCTTGATCAGGTGGTAAATGCAGGTGTTAAACGGCGTCGGGATGCCGAATTCCTCGCCCATCCGCATCAGCGCACCGGCAAACATATCGATCTCCGTATGCCGTCCGGCATCGAGGTCCTGCAGGGTCGAGTAGCGCGCGGCAGGGGACACCAGACAGCCCTTGCTGTCCAGCATGGCGAGCTTCTCCATGTCGACGCCCTTCGCTTCGGCGATCTGCTCCACCTCGTGACGCAGTCCATCACTGATGGCCTTCATGTGCGCACTGTCCCGGTAGCAGCCCACGCCGACACCGAGGATGGCCTGTGGCAGGTTGTTGCATACATTGAGCCGGAACTTGTTCCAGATCTCCTCGCGGATGCAGTCCGTGTGCCGCGTATGCAGGCGGGTCCGTCCGAAGGCATCCTCCAGCGCGTGGATCCGTGCACTCTCGAAAGGAGCATTGGCCTCCCCATAGATGATCCCGACGGTCGTTTCCGGGTCGAAGCAGCAGCCCCGTCCAGCCTGGCGGGATGACGCCACCTTGATCATCGAGTAGATCATGTGCTCCGCGCCGATGGCCGAGGCGATGATGTCCTCGCTGTCGACACCGTTCATGAGGCTCATGACCGTCGTGTTTTCGCCGACGACCGCCCGGATCTCGGGCAATGCCTCCTTCAGGGCACCATACTTGAGGGCGACGATCAGCAGGTCGACACCGTGTGCCTCGGAAGGCGACAGAACCTCCGGATGGTAAACGTCCCCGTTGATGAGACAGCCGTCGTTCTGTAAGCGCTCCGCACGTGCGCCCTCGGCGACGAGGCTGAAGTGGATATCAGGGCAGCCTGAAAATCCATAAATCACATAGGAACCGACGGCACCGGCACCCAGTAACGCAACTGACTTTATCTTTTCCATTTTATCTTCTCCTTTTCATCCACAGCACTACAGCATGACGAAGCGGTAGCCGAGCAGCGCCATCCATGCGATCGTGGCGAGTGGCACCAGGATACGGAACTTCCACTTCCGTGTTTTATGATGAAACGTCCGCATCCCGAGCAGGGCGCCCGGTGCACCACCGGCGAACGCCGCCAGGATCAGCGTCTGCTCCGGAATCCGCCACCGATGGTGGATCGCCTTATACTTGTCGAGCCCATACAGGAGAAAGGCGATGACGCTCATAAAGATGACCCAGAGCGCGATGCTCTGATCTACATACGGATTCATAATCATTTCCTCTTGTTTAAAAATCTGACACGGATAGCATAGCATATAAAGATTATCGTTGCGATGCAATTCGTATTTCGCTTCGCTTCATACTCATGTCGCGCTGTCGCGCTATGCGTCTGAGCTTATGCATGTGCATTTGCGAGCAAGCTCTCATGCACATGTATAAGCCATCCGCGCATCGCTTGTAGAAACGCGCATAAAACAATTGACAGTATATTTCTGTCTGTTTATAATCAAAAAGATTTGAAAGACGAATCGTGTTTGTAAGAGTTTTTCAAAGCAATTTACCTACGGACCGCCCCACCGGGGCTGAGGCCATACGGACAGCCGGGTCCACTGCCGATCGGTAACTTCGGTTACCTTATTGATTGAGTTAGAAGCTCAGATTTTATAAGTTGGTTCCTTTACAACCATGAAATTGCACGTTGAACGCGCAGACTTGTGAATTGGTCAATAAAGAGTAGTAAAAGTAAGATTGCTATATAGACTCTCGACACGCTCAGTTTTTTGAAACGACAGATGAACACCCGGATTCGGACTCCGATGGGGGGGAGTGTGCTGTCTTTACATAAGCTGATTTTGAAGCAAGTTTGCCTATGGCGAATTTGCTTTTTTTATTGTCTGAAAAGGGCCCACGAACGGAGGTAATACATGAATGGAAATGCGAAACGCACGCGTCTGGATCAGCGGCGTGCACCGATTCACGAGGCGCTGGAGAACTTCCGGCGCATGCGTGTGGTCCCTTTTGATGTGCCGGGACACAAGCGTGGCCGCGGCAACCCGGAGCTGACCGCGTTCCTGGGGCAGCAGTGCGTCGGCGTCGACGTCAACAGCATGAAACCCCTCGATAATCTCTGTCATCCGGTGTCGGTGATCCGGGAAGCAGAGGAGCTGGCGGCGGATGCCTTCGGCGCAGCCCACGCCTTCCTGATGGTCGGCGGCACGACGAGCTCGGTACAGAGCATGGTGCTGACCGCCTGCAAGCGCGGCGATGAGATCATCCTGCCGCGAAACGTACACCGCAGCGTCCTGAACGCGCTGGTGCTCTGCGGCGCCGTGCCGGTCTATGTAAATCCGGAGGTGGATACCCGCCTCGGCATCAGTCTCGGCATGAAGCGGGAGCAGGTGGCGAAGGCCATCGCCGAGCATCCGAAGGCGGTCGCCGTGCTGGTGAACAACCCGACCTACTACGGCATCTGCAGTGATCTCCGCGCGATCGTGCGGATGGCCCATGATGCCGGTATGCTCTGCCTCGCCGATGAAGCCCATGGCACCCACTTCTACTTCGGTGGCGGCCTTCCGGTGTCTGCGATGGCCGCGGGTGCCGATATGGCCTCCGTCTCGATGCATAAAAGTGGCGGCAGCCTCACCCAGTCGAGTCTCCTTCTGACGGGACCGAATGTCAATGAAGGCTACGTGCGTCAGATCATCAACCTCACCCAGACGACCTCGGGCAGCTACCTCCTCATGTCGAGCCTCGACATCTCCCGTCGGAACCTCGCCCTGCGCGGCCGGCAGGTCTTTCACCAGGTGGCGGATATGGCCGAGTACGCCCGTGAGGAGATCAATGCCGTCGGCGGCTACTACGCCTTCGGTAAGGAGCTCTGCAACGGAAATTCCGTCTTCGATTTCGACACCACGAAGCTCAGTGTCCACACGCTGGACATCGGACTCGCGGGCATCGAGGTCTACGACATCCTGCGTGATGAATACGATATTCAGATCGAGTTTGGAGACATTGGCAATATCCTCGCCTACCTCTCGATCGGTGATCGCATCCAGGAGATCGAGCGACTCGTGAGCGCGCTGTCCGAGATCAAGCGACGCTATCATACGAACGGCGAGGGCCTGCTCAGTCAGGAGTACATCGACCCGGAGGTGGCCGCGAGTCCGCAGGAGGCGTTCTACGCACCGAAGAAGAGCCTGCCGCTGCGTGAAACCGTGGGCAAGGTCTGCAGCGAGTTCGTCATGTGTTACCCGCCAGGCATTCCGATCCTGGCACCGGGCGAGCGTATCACTGCGGAAATCCTCGATTACATCGAGTATGCGAAGGCGAAGGGCTGCAGCATGACGGGACCGGAGGATGCGGAGATCCTGCACCTCAATGTCATCGCCGAGTAAGCATCGTCGGAAGGAGGAAAGAGAAATGGAAATGTGGTTTTCAGAGTTTCATACACCGGATGTGAAGCACAGCATCCGTGTGGACCGTCAGCTCTACTCGAAGCAGAGCGACTACCAGCGCATCGACATCTTCGAAACACCGGAGTTCGGTCGCGTACTGACCCTCGACGGCAACGTCATGCTGACCGAGCGTGACGAGTTCATCTACGATGAGATGATCACCCACGTCCCGATGGCTGTTCACCGGAACGCGAAGGACATCCTCGTGATCGGTGCCGGTGACGGCGGCGTCGTGCGGGAGCTCACCCGCTATGACCGCGTCGAGTGCATCGACCTCGTCGAGATGGACCCGCAGGTCATCGAGGCCTGCCGTGCGTATCTTCCGGGCAATGCCTGCCGTATGGACGATCGTCGCGTGCACATCTACTATGAGAATGCGCTCAAGTTCATCCGCCAGTGCGAGGCTGAGTATGACCTTATCATCGTTGACTCCTCGGACCCGTTCGGACCGTCGGAGGGCCTCTTCACCCGTGAGTTCTACGGCTCCTGCTTCAAGGCACTGAAGGAGGACGGTATCATGGTGAACCAGCAGGGCAGCCCGTTCTATACCGAGGATGCGAACGCGATGCAGCGCAGTCATCAGCGCATCGCGAGCACCTTCCCGATCAGTAAGGTCTACCAGGCGCATATCCCGACCTTCGCTGCCGGTTACTGGCTCTTCGGCTTCGCCAGCAAGAAGTACCATCCGATCAACGACATGGATGCCGAAGCCTGGCAGGCGCTTAATATGCGCACCCGTTACTATACCACCCGCCTGCATGTCGGCGCATTTTATCTCCCGGCCTTCCTCGAGGAGATGCTTCGGGAAGTGGAGGGACACTGATGCTTACACCAAATATTGAAAACTTTATCGGTTGTGACGCAGACTACGAGGAAGCAGACATCGTACTCTACGGTGCGCCGTTTGACTCGACCACGAGCTTCCGACCGGGCGCACGCTTCGGCCCGGCGGCGATGCGTCACGAGAGCTTCGGCCTCGAGACCTACAGTCCATATCAGGACCGGGACCTCATGGATGCGAAGGTATTTGACAGCGGGGACCTCGAGCTTTGCTTCGGATCCAGTGAGATGGCCCTTCAGGACATCGAGGCCCGCGCGGCGGAGATCCTGCAGGATGGCAAGTTGCCACTGCTCCTCGGCGGTGAGCACCTTGTGACGCTCGGCGCCGTACGCGCCGTCGCCGCGAAGTACCCGGAGCTCGAGATCATTCACTTCGACGCGCATGCCGACCTGCGGGACGACTACCTCGGCGCGCAGCTGAGCCACGCTTGTGTGCTCCGCCGCTGCCATGACCTCCTCGGTGATGGACGCATCCACCAGTTCTGCATCCGGAGCGGCGAGCGGGAGGAGTTCCGCTTCGCAAGTGCGCACACGGATATGCACAAGTTCGATTTTACCGGACTTTCAGAGCTTGTGGAGAAGCTGCAGCAGAAGGGGACGCCGGTCTACCTGACCATCGACCTTGACTGCCTCGATCCATCGGCCTTCCCGGGCACCGGTACACCGGAGGCGGGCGGCGTGAGCTTCCTGCAGCTGCTCGAGGCCATCCGCACCGCGACGAAGACAAATATCGTCGCCGCCGATGTGAACGAGCTCGCCCCGATGCTGGATACGAGCGGCGTGTCCACCGCGACCGCCTGCAAGGTGCTGCGAGAGCTCCTGCTGGCACTGCAGAAGTAAGACTACATGCCTCGATCCGTATGTGCGGAGCGGGGATGGAAATAGAAGTAAATCAGACCTGCCGGAAAATTCCGGATAGAGATCAATCAGGAAAAGGAGAGTACCCTTATGAGTAGAGTATTAGTGATCGGCTGCGGTGGTGTAGCCAGTGTTGCGATTTCGAAGTGCTGTCAGGTGAGTGACGTTTTTACGGAGCTCTGCATTGCCAGCCGCACGAAGTCGAAGTGTGATGCACTCGCGGAGAAGCTCGCACCGACGACGAAGACGAAGATCACGACGGCACAGGTCGATGCCGATGACGTGGAGCAGCTCTGCGCACTGATCCGCAGTTACCAGCCGGACCTCGTGATGAACATCGCCCTTCCGTACCAGGACCTCACCATCATGGATGCCTGCCTGGCCTGCGGCGTCAACTATATGGATACCGCAAACTACGAGCCGGAGAACACCGATGATCCGGAGTGGCGCGCGATCTACGAGAAGCGCTGTAAGGAAGCCGGCTTCTCCGCCTACTTCGACTACAGCTGGCAGTGGGCCTACAAGAAGAAGTTCGAGGAGGCCGGCCTCACCGCGCTGCTCGGCTGCGGCTTCGACCCGGGTGTGACCCAGGCATACTGCGCGTATGCGGCGAAGCACGAGTTCGACCGCATCGACACCATCGACATCCTCGACTGCAACGGCGGCGACCACGGCTATGCCTTCGCGACCAACTTCAACCCGGAGATCAACCTCCGTGAGGTTTCCGCGCCGGGCAGCTACATGGAGAACGGCAAGTGGGTGGAAATCCCGGCCATGAGCATCAAGCGCGAGTATACCTTCGACGAGGTCGGCGAGAAGGATATGTACCTTCTGCACCACGAGGAGATCGAGTCCCTCGGCAAGAACCTGCCGGATGTGAAGCGCATCCGTTTCTTTATGACCTTCGGTCAGAGCTACCTCGATCACATGCGCTGTCTCGAGGACGTCGGCATGCTGTCGACCACCCCGATCAGCTTCCAGGGGCAGGAAATCGTGCCGATTCAGTTCCTGAAGGCGCTCCTCCCGGATCCGGCGAGCCTCGGTCCACGCACGAAGGGTAAGACCAACATCGGCTGCATCTTCACCGGTGTGAAGGACGGTCAGGAGAAGCACTACTATATCTACAACGTCTGCGATCACCAGGAGTGCTATCGCGAGGTCGGCAGCCAGGCGATCAGCTACACCACCGGCGTACCGGCGATGTGCGGCGCGCTCATGATGCTGACCGGCGAGTGGATCAAGCCGGGCGTATACACCGTCGAGGAGTTCAACCCGGATCCTTTCCTCGACGCCCTCGACAAGTACGGACTTCCGCGCCGCGAGAATCATAACCCGGCGCTCGTAGACTGATGGAGCCGCGGGAAATCGCGCAGGCGGGTGCAGAAGTGTCGGCAGAACAGCTTTCTACGCAGTCAGTAGTGGATTCGGCATCCGCGATGACACCGGACACCCGTGCGCCGTTTGCGTCGATCGGTGGCGTGACCCCGGCGGCCTTCCATGCGCTGCCGACCCCGTGCTATCTGCTCGATGAAGCACAGCTGCAGGCCAATGCTGAGATCCTGGGTGCCCTCGCGGAGCGGACCGGCTGCCGGATTCTCCTCGCACAGAAGGCGTTCAGTAACTATGACCTCTATCCGATCCTCGCCCCGCATCTCGCGGGGACCGAGGCGAGCGGCCTCTATGAGGCGCGGCTCGGCGCCGAGGAAATGCCGGGAAAAGAGGTGCACGTATTCTGTGCCGCATATCGGGCGGACGAGATGGAAGAGCTCATCCGCTATGCAGACCACATCGTCTTTAATTCGCCGGCGCAGCTTCTCAAGTTTGGACCACAGGCGAAGGCGGCCGGCAAGAGCCTGGGTCTCCGTATCAATCCGGAGCACTCGACCCAGGACGGCCATGCCATCTATGATCCGTGCGCGCCGGGCAGCCGCTTAGGCACGACACGTGCACAGTGGGAGGCCGCCGTGGCGGCACATCCGGAGCTGCCACAGCTTCTCGACGGACTGCATTTCCATACGCTCTGTGAGCAGGATGCCGACGCACTGGCAGAGACCCTGGACGCCGTCGCGGAGAAGTTCGGCGATCTCCTGCCGAAGCTGACGTGGCTCAATTTCGG
>ERZ1026864.802-NODE-802-length-17008-cov-8.403468_pt1 | contig 17008 bp, 12 predicted proteins | sample MGYA00380162_ERZ1026864 | MGnify/ENA primary metagenome ERZ1026864 (study PRJEB33269, sample SAMEA4719798) | human gut metagenome | biome: human-associated habitat; feature: organic feature; material: feces | place: Cameroon | collected 2013-10 ... | reverse complement strand
GTGCGAACATAAAAACAGTTTCATCAATATTCTCCTTTATATATAAATTCCGATTCTTAATATATGAGTAGAGGCTTTTACAGTCTCTGCTCTTTCTTTATGATGAAGGTGATTGGTCTGACGTAATTTCCGATTGGGACACCACGCCCGAAGTTAAATGTGTCAGCCCGCCTTCATTGTTCTACATTCGATTCAGCAAGTTGGGAAAGATTGCTTCTCCCGTTTAACGAAAGAATATGAGTGAACCTTGAAGAGCTGGATCCAATCATAAATCACTTACGAAAGGAGCGTCTTTCTTATGATTGCTGTTGGTATCGATGTTTCAAAATCCAAGAGCACCGTTGCCATTCTCAATGGAGATGGCAGCATCCGTGCCAAACCTTTTGATGTCCACCATGTCGCTGATGAGCTGCAGGCATTGGTAGATTACATCAAGAGGACTTCAGAGCCTCCAACCATCCTTATGGAGCCCACTAGCCACTACCACTATCCACTCCTGAAAGCCTTCACGGAGGCGGAACTCCCAGTCTGTCTGATCAATCCATACCAGATGAAGAAGTATGGCGATACCGAACTCAGAAAGGCGAAAACGGACAAACGTGATTCTCTGCGAATCGCTCAGTATGCCCTTGAGAAGTCCTATTCGCTGATTCCTTACACTCCTCAGGACCAGAAGTATGAAGATCTCCGTTTTCTGTCCAGGCAATACAGTCAGAGGATATCAACCCTAACTGTTGCCAAAATTCAGCTGCTCAGCCTTCTGGATGAAACAATGCCCGGCATTACGACCATTCTTCCTCTTAAAAGCAGGGATCCCGACAACTGTGTGCTTCTGCGTTTCATTAAGCGTTTCAAGTCTTTCGATGTAATCCGTAAGATGAGCAAGACACGTTTCCTGGACAGCTATCAAGTCCTAGTCCAAAAGACCAAGGATCGTTTTGCCGGTTCTAAGGGACTGGCTATCTATGAGCTGGTCCTTAACAGTGTTACCACCCGTGGAGAAAATCCCTTATCCGCAATGACTCAGGATCAATGTGTTGATCTCGTATCCACATCTCAGAAAGCTGCCGATGAGATCAATCTTCAAATGCGGATCATAGCAGAGACCATGCCGGAGTACAAAGTGCTTCGTTCTATGGCCGGCGTGGGGGACCGACTGGGACCGATCATTCTTGGAGAAATCGGTGACATTCGCCGTTTTCACAGTGGCAAAGCACTCAATGCTTATGCCGGCAACGATGCTCCGCCATATCAGTCCGGACAATTCGAGAGCCGGAATCGTCACATCTCCAAACGTGGCAACCCGGCTCTCAGAAAAGCTTGTTTTGAGGTAATGCAGGCTCTCAAACTGACAAAACCTCAGGACGATCCTGTTTACCTTTTTCTGCTCAAAAAGGAACAGGAAGGGAAACCGTACAACGTAGCCAAAATGGCTGCCGTCAATAAGTTTCTGCGGATCTACTACGCTCGTGCAATGGAGTTGTACAAGTAAATCTGTCCGCTTTCATTATAGCTGTTAACTGCCGGCCTGCAACAGCAGGTCTTATTAAGGTTACTCTCTTTTTTGTTCTCAAGGTTCTCGAAATCTTCAAAAATCTGCTTGACAAACATTAGCAAGATTTAATCAATGCTCCCATGTCATCCATTCCACTGCCTACAACCACCAAAAATGGTCGAGTTGCCAGATTGGTTGTCATCCATTTTCATTATACAGATTTCACTCCAAAATGCCTGACATCTAATCCACTGCCTCAAATCATGACATCTAATCCGAGGTTACAACCTGACACACATTTTGCAGTAGATATGTTTCCATATAAGAAAACCAGGCTTTTCCAGAAGTCTGGTTTCAGATCCAAACCTCCGAAAAAGCCCGGAAATACGCCGCTTTCTGGCACTTATTTATCTTTTCTTGACATCAATACTACCGTTTCAACATGTACCGTTTCCGGGAAGTTGTCCACGGGGCGGACATGACGGAGTTCGTAGCCGGCGGCGCGGAGGTACTTCACGTCGCGGGCGAGGGTCGCGGAGTCGCAACTTACGTACACGAGCTTTTCCGGGGCCATCTGGACGATGGTGTTCAGGGCCTTCTCGTCGCAGCCCTTTCGTGGCGGGTCGACGCAGACGACGTCAATACACTCGTCCGGATGGGCTTCATACCAGGCCGGGAGCACTTCTTCGGCCGCGCCGACATAAAATTCTGCGTTCGTGATGCCGTTCAGCGCCGCGTTCTGGCGGGCGTCCTCGATGGCCTCCGGGATGATCTCGACGCCATAGACCTGCTTCGCCTTCTGGCTTAAGAAAAGGGAAATCGTGCCGATGCCGCAATAGAGGTCCCAGACATTTTCCGTGCCCTGGAGGTCGGCGAATTCGAGCGCCGCGCCGTACATCTCTTCTGTCTGCACCGGGTTCACCTGGTAGAAGCTGAGCGGTGAGATGCGGAAGCGGACCTCGCCGATGGAATCCTCGATGTAACCCGGGCCGTAGAGGTGTACGATCTTCGTTCCCATGATAACGTTCGTATTTTCCATGTTCACGGAGAAGCTCAGGCTGTCCACAAAATTACATAATTTCTCCACCAGCGCATCCTGGTGCGGGAGGCTCGTGCCGTTGATGACGAGGCAGACCATGTGCTGACCGGAGCGGAAGCCCTTGCGGCAGAGCACATGGCGCACGAGACCTTCGCCGCTCTTCTCGTCGTATGGGTCAATGCTGTAGTCCTCCATCCAGTGGACGATGGCGTTCAGTATCGCCTTATTTTCTTCGACGCCGAGGAGGCAGTCGTCGCAGGCGATGACGTCGTGGGTCCGGCCGGCGTAGAAACCGGCGATGATCTTTCCGGACTTGTCACGGCGGATCGGATACTGTGCCTTGTTCCGGTAGCGGAACGGGCTTTCCATGCCGACGATCGGCTGGAAGACCTCATCGAGAAGTTCCTTCGGCACCTCACCGATGCGAAGCAGGTTGTTGTAGACCTTCTCCTGCTTGAAGTGAAGCTGGGCCGGGTAGCGCATCTGCTGGAGCTGACAGCCGCCACACTGACGCGCGATCGGGCAGACCGGGGTCTCCCGCGCCGGGCTCGGCTTCACGAGCTTCACGAGGCGGGCGAAGCCGTAGTGCTTCTTTACCTTCGTCGCGGCGGCGATGACCTCATCCCCGATGACCGTGTCCTTGATGAACCAGACGAACTGGCCCTCGGTCTTTCCGATGCCGAGTCCCTCGCTCGAATAATCTGTAATCGTTACCTGAAACTGCTGATTTTTTTCCATAATTCTATGCGCGCGTCTGCGCTCTTCGATGCCTGCACGTCTGATACTCTGACGCGCGTCCTGATGTTTCCATATACTTCATGAAGCAGGTGCGGATGCACCTGCTTCTGTTATTTTACTACAGTTTTTAATTTTATTCTTCCCTCTTCGCGCGCCGGATCTTCTGTACTGAAAGTCCGACGATGCCGCCGAGGGCCGCGACCGCGAGGCACCAGCCCCACCATGGCATGTGCTCGACATTATAGCAGCGCACATTGACCCACATGCTGTTGATGGCCTGGTTCTTCGCATCATCAAAGTACTGCATGATACAGGTGCGGTGGATGTCTTCGGTGCTCGGATACTGTGCGCCGAGCTGCCGGCGGGTCTGCTCTTCCGGAACCGTCAGCACGTAGTCCGGATCCACCTTCTCATCGTCGCCGGTGAAGAAGTAGCTCACATCGTACGGAACCGTGTCCTCTTCGCCTTCCTCGGCACCGTAGTTCCAGTCGAGGTACTCGAGGATACGCGGATCATCGCCACCGGATACGAAGGAGGTGTAGCCGATGTAGTACATGTTCCGGATCGCGTTGTCCGGGCGGGACAGGAAATTGATCCAGGCCTCCGCCGCCTGCTGCTTCGCCGGATCGTTATTGATCCCGTTCTTCAGCATGATCCAGCCATCGAAGTAGATGTTGGATGCCTCATCCGGCATCGCAAACTCGAGCTCGTAATCATCCTCTTCGGCCTGATCCATGGTATAGACTGCGTCACCGGACCACTGGTAGTTGCCTGCCACCTTTCCGGTGACCATATCTGCCTTTCCAGAGTCGACCTCGAAGCTGTAGACATTGTCCTTCATCCCCTGCAACCAGTCCTGCACTCGGTCGATCATCTCCGGCGAGGTGTCGTTGAGACGATCCTCGAGCTTCTGCTTATAGTCCGGGTCCGCGAGGAAGGCCTCGCTTGTCAGCTCGTCGTGATTGAGTGCACCGACCGCGGCGAAGTAGCACTCACGCACACTGTCCTTGATGGTGACGCGTTTCCGGAACTTCGAATTCGTCAGCACATCCCAGGTGGAAGCCTCCTCGCGGGTCATGAGATCCGGGTTATACACGATACCGGTGACACCCCACATATAGCCGGCGGCGTACCTGCTCCACGGCTCACCGTGGAGCTCGTGGTCCTCAAAAATCTTCCGAAGATACGGGGACACGCCCTTGATATAGTAGTTTTTCTCGTCCGTCGTGTCGAAGAAGTGCTCGGAGAGCGGCTGTACCTTGCCCTCGCTGATCAGCTTCATAAACATGTACTCGGACGGACAGATGAGGTCGTAGGTATCGCCGAGGGTCAGCATGTTATAGAGATCCTCGTTGGTACCGAAGGTGGAGTATTCGACCTTCACCTTCTGGCCGTAGGTCTGCTGGTACCAGTCCTCGAAGTCCTTCACCAGCGAATTTTCGCCGAGGATATCCCCGCTTGGAAGGTCAATGACTTCATCAGCGCTCCACCCGCCCTGGTCGATGTACTCCTCCCAGTTGCAGACACGCAGCGTGATGGTATCGTCGGACTTCGGGGCGGCGAAGGCCTCGAGCATGCCGAGCGATGGCAGGAAGGCACTCAATGCGAGACAGCCCGCGGTGAGAAGCGCGAGCGGATTCCGCATGCCACGTACCATCTGCCGCATGTCGTGTGCCTGGCGGCGCGTGCCCGATGGAAGCATTGGCCTGCTAAAGGATGTAAACAGTTTATCCATGGACCGGCTCCTTTCTCTTCTCTTCCTGGATGGCACGGTAGTTTCCGATCGCCACCACCAGGATCACGATGAGGAAGATCACCGTCGACAGGGCCCAGAGCGCGGTCTTGATCGTCGTCTGGGAGCCCTTCGTCGCGTTCACGACGTAGGTGCTGATGGTGTCGAACATCGCCGGCTTCGTGTAGGTCGCGATGAAGTAATCGTCGAGGGACAGGGTGATGGCGAGACCGAAGCCGGAGACGATGCCCGGCATGATCTGCGGGATCACGACCTGCTTGAGCGCACGGAACGGGGTGGCACCGAGGTCGAGGGCCGCCTCATAGAGGCTGGAGTCCATCTGCTGGATCTTCGGCATGACGTTCAGGAACACGAACGGCGCACTCAAGGTCACATGGCCGATGAGCAGCGGGATGTAGGTATCCTTGCTGATGCGCATGACGACGACCATCAGTACACAGATGGAGAAGCCGGTCACGACGTCGGCGTTGATGACCGGAATCTGGTTCATCGTGCTCATCGCGGTCTTCACGCGCTCCTTCGAGTAGAAGGCGCCGATGGCACCGAGACTTCCGAGAATCGTTGCGATCAGGGCCGAGGTGACGGCCAGGGTCAGGGTACCGAAGATCATCGTCCGAAGCTCCTCGGTCGTGAAGAGGGTCACATAGTTCTGCAGGGAGAAGCCGCGGATCGTACCGATCGTCGTGGCGTCGGTGAAGCTGTAGACAGCGAGGATCAGGATCGGCAGATACAGAAGGAGCAGCATCACCACAAAAAATATGGATTTCCAGAGCTTTTTCATCACAGTGCCGAGCCTCCTCTCGGGTTCGCGTCCTCACCGGTACCGGTCAGCAGGGTGAAGAGGCAGATAAATGCCAGCAGGATCAGTGCGATCATGGAGCCTCCGTGCCAGTTGTACGCGGAGAAGTAGCTTCCGATGAGGGATCCCATGATATAGGTGCTGTTGTACAGCATGTCGAGCACGACGTAGTTCGTCATCGCCGGCAGGAAGACCATCGAGACGCCACTGATGACGCCCGGCATCGAGAGCGGCAGGGTCACCTTCCAGAACGCGGTCTTCTCATCCGCGCCGAGATCGGCCGCAGCCTCCAGCAGGGAGCGGTCGAGTCGTGAAATCGTCGTATAGATCGGAAGGATCATAAACGGCAGGAAGTCATAGCTCATACCGATGACCGCATTGAGAAACGGATGCATCGCGAGGTTGCCTTCGAGGAAAGTCAGCACCTCCTTCAGTGCCGTGATACGCAGTGAGAAATTGATCCACATCGGCATCACGAAGATCATCACGATGACCGACTTCGCGCGGAAGTGGCTGGTCGCGAGGATGTACGCGAGCGGGTACGCCAGCAGGACGCAGACGATGGTGGTCACCGCAGCGATCGCGAGGCTGTAGAACAGGGTGCCGACGGTGTTCGGATTCGTGAAGAAGCCGATGAAGTTCATCAGCGTGAACTGTCCCGAACCGTTCGTGAAGGCGTAGTAGACGAGCACCGCCAGCGGTGCAATCACAAACAGAATCAAAAAGAGCATGTACGGGATGCCCAGATTTTTTCTGGAGAAACGCATAAATCGGCTCCTTTCTACTTCCTGATCGTAAAGCTCATCTTCTCGGTCGGCATGATGAGGCCGACACGGTCACCCATGTTCCAGAGGTCCTCATCGTAAACGGCGAAGTCCTGCTCGAGCTCGGTGTGGATGATGTAGAGGTAGTGGGATCCGAGGTAGATCAGGTTACTGATGTTGCCCTGGATGAGCCCCTCCTCCTGGTTATCGGTCATGTCGATGTCCTCCGGCTGGATGGACGCCATGACACGGATACGGCTGAGATCAATGACCTCACCGTTCGCGTCGATGATGGTGCCGTCCTCCTGACGCTTACCGCCCTTGATAAGCTTCGTCAGGCTCGCGTGGAGCAGCTGGCCGTTGTACTCGAGACGATAGTCCTTATTGATGTCCACCTGGAAGGTATTCGTATGATCCTCTGCGATCATGATGTGAATGCCGTCCGGCTCCAGGCATATACCTACGCGGTCGCCGACATTGGCCGACCTCGTGGAGCGGGCCACGATCTCGTTCTTGCCGGACTGGATCGTGATTTCGTAATGCATGCCCTTGAAGATCACGGCGGTCACGACGCCACGGATGGTACCGTTCTCCGGCTTCGTGATCTCGACGTCCTCCGGACGGACGACGGCGGTGATGTGCGTGCCCTCCGGGACATCATCGACACACACGAACTCACCACCGCAGAAACGGGTGGTCAGCTTGCCGGTCATGATGCCGCCGAAGATGTTACTCTCTCCGATGAAGTCGGCGACGAAGGCGTTCTTCGGCTCGTTGTAGATGTCCTCCGGGGTACCGATCTGCTGGATCTCGCCCTCACTCATGACGACGATCTTGTCAGACATGGTGAGCGCCTCCTCCTGGTCGTGGGTGACGTAGATGAAGGTGATGCCGAGCTTGTCATGCATGGCCTTCAGTTCGATCTGCATCTCCTGACGCATCTTGAGGTCAAGCGCGCCGAGCGGCTCATCGAGGAGGAGGATCTCCGGCTCGTTGACGAGTGCACGTGCGATAGCGATACGCTGCTGCTGACCGCCGGACAGGGTCGACACGCTGCGGTCCTCGAAGCCCTCGAGGTCGACGAGGCTCAGCATGCGCTTCACCTTCCGATCGATGACGTCCTTCGCCACCTTCTTCTGACGGAGTCCGAAGGCGATGTTGTCATAGATATTCATGTGCGGAAAAAGTGCATAGCGCTGGAATACCGTATTGATCGGACGCTCGTATGGCGGAAGTGAGGTGATGGACTTTCCGTTCAGGAGGATCTCGCCCGAGGTCGGGATGTCGAAGCCCGCGATCATACGGAGCGTCGTCGTCTTGCCGCAGCCGGACGGGCCGAGGAAGGTGACGAACTCGCCGCGCTTCACTTCGAGGTTAAAATCGTGTACGGCGATGAAACCGTTGTCGTCGTACTGGCGCATCACATGCTTAAGCTCAATGATGTTCTCGCTTTTTACTGTTTCGTTTCCCATAATCATTTCCCTTTATATATAAAAATTAAAACTCCGGCGGTGTGCTGATCCAGAGGAACTTCGCGGGCTTCGCGCTCGGGTTCTCGATCCGGTGGACCTGCGTCGTGCGGTAGTAGAAGCTCTCCCCGGCTTTCACCGTGTAGACCTCCTCCCCGAAGTGCACCCGGATCCTGCCGTTCATGACATAGCCGAACTCCTCACCGGTGTGCGGCTTATCCTCCTCGAGTGTCTGATGCGGGGCCAATGTTACCAGCAGGGGTTCCATCTCGAACTTCTGCGCGGTCGGCACCAGCCATTTACGGCAGTTGCCCTGCTCGTCCACCTTCTCGAAGCAGTCTGCGCCTGTAAAGACGATCTGCTCCTGCGTCGACGCCTTGAAAAACTCACCTGGCGTCGTGCCGAGGCACTCGATGAGATCCATCAGCGTCACCACCGACGGCGACACCTGTCCTCGCTCCAGCTGCGAAATAAAGCCCTTCGTCAGCTCCGTCCGGTCCGCCAGCTCCTGCTGCGTGAGACCGTTCCGGTTCCGGAGATTCTTGATTTTCCGCCCGATTTCGACGTTCACCTGCTCTGCTGCCATGAGCGTTTCCTTTCCAGTGTATACACTAAACTTTTTGCTAAACTTGCAATATGCTGTCACTAAACTTTCAAGCCGGAATTCATTATACTATAACTAAACTTTTAATCAATTAATAATTGACTTTTTACAGTAAAATTACATCAGAAAGAGGATGAAGGCGAGGGTCCCGGAGGGCTGCCATCAGAAGCACAGTACTCCGAGCTCGGAAGACTCTAAAATCCCATCCATAAGAAGTACTAGGCCCTCTGCAATAGCGGAGTTTCCTTTGATGGAAACTCCGCATTGACAGAGGGTTCCAAGGAGAGATACACCAAGTACTTCTAATGGATGGGATTTTGATTCTTCACGACCTCTACGTATGGCTTCTGATGGCAGTACTCCGGGGCCCTTGCCGATCCACTTCTGACGGTGATATCAAAATCGCCGTCATGCAAAGGATCGTCCTTTGCATGACGGCGGTTAATTTAGTTATGAGAAATCGCTGGTTTTTCGAAGATTTGAATCGATGAGGCGGTTGAAGCCGAGCCAGCCGTTGCTGTCCGGTGCCTTGCCGTTCTTACCTGCGGCAGCGATGGCTTCGCGCATGGTTTCGAGCTTCGCATCGACGTTATCGGCGAAGGAAAGTGCCATCGCCTCCATCAGTGCCGGCTTTTTCGGGGAGCCGTACTCGAGCTCGCCATGGTGTGCGAGGATGCAGTGACCGAGCTCTGCGGCGAGGGTTTCCGGGAAATCCGGAATTTTCTTCGCAGTGTTGATCACAGCCTGATAGCCGATCACGATATGACCGATCAGCTGTCCGACATCGCTGTAATCGTTGCGAGGGAAGGCGGTCAGCTCCTGTACCTTTCCGATGTCGTGGCAGAGCGCTGCGGTGATCAGCAGGTCACGGTGCAGATCCGGGTAATGCTTCGCATAGAAATCACAGATGGCTGCGACCGACAGGGTATGCTCTGCGAGACCGCCGACGTAGCCGTGGTGTACGGACTTCGCGGCAGAGTGCTGCATGAACTCCTTATGGAAGCCTTCGTTCTCAAGGAAGATCATATTAAGCAGCTTGTTAAGGTACGGATTCTTCACCGACTTGATCATCTGCTGCAGCTCCTGATCCATCTCCGGGATCGGGCGGCCGGACACCGGAAGGTAATTCTTCGGGTCGAAGGAGCCTTCCTTCGCTACGCGGAGGCGCTGGATGCTCAGCTGATTGCTGCCATTATAAACGGTGACATTGCCCTCGACATAGACGTAGTCGAGCACATCGAACTCTGCGATGCCCGGGGAGTTCGGCTCCCACACCTTCGCGTCCACCTGACCGGTGCGATCCTGCAGCGTCACGTTCAGGTACTCCTTACCATTCTTCGTGAGCGCCGCATTCTTCGTCTTCACTAGGTAGATATCCGCTACCCGCATGCCGTCATAGAAGCTCTCGATAAAGCGCATGCCGCCGTTCGAAGCGGATGCATTCTGTTCTCTGAAAAACTCGTTAAATTCCATTTATCTATTCTTTCTAATCCATAGCTCTACACAACGCAACGATTTCTCGCCGTCGGATGAGGGGCACGGTATCCTCATCGCTTTTTCGGAGAAATCGTCACAGGTTCCGGGCGCGTCTATGGATACGCGTCACTGTCGCCCATACTAACACAAGCGAGGGCATCCCGCAACGTTCCGTTGCAGGATGCCCTCGCAAAACTGTTCACTTATCGTGCGCCGACCGTCAGCTTATACTCGACTTCACTGTACTCGGAGCCGCGCTGGCGCTGCACCTTCACCTTGATTTCGTCGCCGACCTCGAGCTCGCCAAGCACCTTCCGGAAGGTCGGCATGTCATCGATCTCGCTGTCGTCGATCATCGTGAGGACATCCCCGCTCTGGATGCCTGCATTGAACGCCGGCGAATTCTTATCGCACTCCTGGATATAGAGACCGGCCGGAAGCCCTGCGCGGGCCATCTCGGACGTCACCTCCTGCGCATGGAAGCCGAGGTACGGATAAGCGATGCCGTTCGACAGTTTCTGGATCTGTGCAAGGAAATCCGTCGCGACGGCGATGCGATGGTAGCCCTCCACGGTGTCTCCGAGGCGGCTGCTTACCCAGCCGATGAGCTCGCCCTTCGTATTCAGCACGAAGGCCCCGCTCTCCGGGCTCGCATGCAGATCCACGATCATCGCGGCGATACTGCCGTCGATGTAGGACGTGTTATAGCTGATGGACGAAATCGTCCCGGTCGTGCAGGACGGATACGTGCCATCCGGGGCCCCGACCGCGAGGAGCAGGTCCCCACGCTGCAGGCGGCCTGCATTGCCGATGGTGATCGTCCGGAGCTCATGCCGGTCCTTCGCGCTGAGCGTGTGCTGGGCGATGGAAACCACGGCGATTCCATCCGCCTGGTCCTGTGCCTTCAGCTGTGCTTCATAGGAGGCGCCGTTTACACTCACCGTGATCGCGTCGTTCTCCTTTATGATGTCCGCAGAGGTGAGCACCAGAAGCTCGTCACCGGTGCGCGCGATCAGGATACCGGCGGCCTGACGGCCGGACTCCACCTCCATGCCGAACATGTCGGTGCTGGTCACGTAGCTCTCGACCTCAACGAGGCTCTGCTCCGCCTGCTGCGCGACATGCTTGAGCGCCGCGTTCAGCTTCTCGTAATCCGCCACCGTGTACGTATAGTCTGCGAGCTCCTGCCGCACGACCTCCTCGACCGGGCTTGTCTCCGGCGGAGCACTCGTTTCCGCGGCCTGCGCTACTTCGGCACCGGACTGCCCGGCTTCCCCGGAGGCAGCGGATGTGGTCTCCGCTACGGACGGAGCACTGCCCTCGCCTGTACTCTCCTCCGGAACTACGCTGCTGTCCTCCGCGCCGGTCACTTCCGTTTCCAGGACGACGGCCTCACTCTCCACCGGATGCAGACGCTCCCGGATCGCCGGCTCCAGGCCACCGAAGGCAGCGGCGCTGACGGAACCAAACAGAAGCGCTGAAATCAGCACGCGCGCATAGTGTCGCGTACGCTTCTTCCAGTCCTCCTTCCGACCTACGATATTCTCTTTGATAAAGTCTTTTTCTGCCATAGCACAATTATAACCATGAAGATATTTTCACGCAAGAAATTTGCCTTCATGTGCTATACTGATAGGCATGAATGAAAAAGTATTACACACACTCGAATTTAATAAGATCAAGGATCGCCTGATGGACTGTGCGAGCTCCCAGGAGGGACGCAGGCTCGTTCAGGCGCTGCTGCCATCGACGAATCTCGCAGAGATCGATCGAAACCTCGCGGAAACCGACGCGGCCATGCTCCGCATCGGTCTCTATGGCACGCTTTCCTTTTCCGGCGTGAAGGATGTCCGCGACAGCCTGAAGCGGCTCGAGATCGCGGCTTCCCTGTCCGCGGCAGAGCTGCTCTCCATCAGTGGCGTACTGACCGTCGCCGGCCGTGCGAAGGCCTATGCCCGTGACAGCGAGAAGGCCCCGGAGGCACCGAAGCCGGTGCCGCGGGCGGTGCGTTTAAGCGCCCACTATACGAAGAATCAGCCGGATCCGGAGAAGCTCCGGGAGGAAACGGCGGACGACGCTCTGTCGCCGTACTTCCGTGACATCGAGCCGCTCTCTCCGGTCAATAAGGAGATCGTCCGCTGCATCCTCTCGGAGGATGAGATCGCCGACGACGCGAGTGCCGGTCTCTTCAGCGTACGTAAGAAAAAGCATGCCCTGGAGGAGCGCATCCACACGACGCTGAACGGGATCCTGAACGGAAGCCGTGCCCTGCTGCAGGACGCGGTCATCACCATGCGCGATGGTCGCTACTGTCTCCCGGTGAAGGCCGAGTATAAGTCGAGCTTCCCGGGCATGGTCCACGACCAGAGTGCGACGGGCTCGACGCTTTTCATCGAGCCGATGAGCATCGTCAAGCTGAATAATGACATCCGTGAGCTCGAGGCCGACGAAAAGAAGGAGATCGAGAAGGTCCTGGATACCCTGTCCGGCTCCCTGATGCCATACACCGAACAGATTCGACAGGATATCGAGATCCTCGCGCAGCTCGACTTCGTCTTCGCAAAGGCGAAGCTGGCGACCTCCATGCGGGCCACCCGTCCGGTGCTGAACGATCACTACTACATCAACATCCTGCAGGGCCGTCATCCGCTGATCGACCCGAAGAAGGTCGTGCCGATCACAGTATATCTCGGCAAGGAATTCGATCTTCTCGTCATCACGGGTCCGAACACCGGTGGTAAGACCGTGTGTCTGAAGACCATCGGTCTCTTCCAGCTGATGGGCCAGTCCGGTCTCTTCATTCCGGCGGCCGAGGGCTCGGAGCTCGGTGTGTTCGAGGAGATCTTCGCCGACATCGGTGACGAGCAGTCCATCGAGCAGAATCTGTCGACCTTCTCCGCACACATGACGAATACCGTCCGTATCCTGAGCGAGGCCGACAGCCACAGTCTCTGTCTCTTCGATGAGCTCGGTGCCGGTACCGATCCGACCGAGGGTGCGGCGCTCGCGATGGCGATCCTCAACTTCCTTCATAATATGAAGACACGGACCGTCGCGACCACCCACTACGCAGAGATCAAGGTCTATGCCCTCTCCACCGAGGGTGTCGAGAACGCGAGCTGCGAGTTCGACGTGAATACCCTGAGCCCGACCTATCGTCTGCTGATCGGTGTGCCTGGTAAGTCCAATGCATTCGCCATCTCACAGAAGCTGGGCCTGCCATCCTACATCATCGACGATGCGAAGAGCCGCCTCGAGAACGAGGATGTCAAGTTCGAGGATGTCATCGCGAGTCTCGAGGAGAGCCGCGTAACCGTCGAGCGTGAGCGCGAGGAGATCGCGCGCTATAAGGCGGAGATCGAGGAGTACAAGCGCCGTGCACGGGAGAACTCCCGTGGCGTCGAGAAGGGCCGCGACAAGATTCTCCAGAAGGCTCGTGAGGAGGCCGCACAGATCCTGGCGGATGCCAAGGAAACCGCGGACTCCATCGTGAAGGAGCTCCGGAAGCAGGAGCAGAACGGTGCGGCGGTCTTCGAGGCCGACCAGACCCGCTCCACGCTGAATAAGAAGCTGCGGGAGACCCAGGCGAGTCTCTCCGCTGCACAGAAGGTGAAGGGACCGGCTCAGCCGGTATCCGCGAAGAGCCTCCGCATCGGCGACACGGTCCACGTGGCTTCGATGAACCTGAACGCCACGGTATCGACGCTGCCGGATCGAAACGGCAAGCTCTACGTCACCGCCGGCATCATCCGCACGCAGGTATCGGTGCGCGATATCGAGCTCGTGGATACCGGGAAGGTGTCCGGTCCGGGTCTCGAGCCGACGAAGAAGGGAAAGAAGTCCCACGCCGGCAATATCCGCATGCAGAAGACGATGAGCATCTCTCCGGAGATCAATCTCATCGGTCAGACCACCGCAGAGGCGATCCCGGAGCTGCAGAAGTACCTCGACGACGCCTACCTCGCGCATCTGCCACAGGTCCGTGTCGTTCACGGACGCGGTACCGGCGTGCTCCGAAAGGCGGTGCATGCACAGCTGAAGAAGCTGAAATACGTGGATTCCTTCCGCCTCGGCGAGTTCGGCGAGGGCCAGGATGGTGTCACGATCGTCATGTTTAAAAAGTAAAGGCGCAGGCCAGCGCTCGTAGCGCGCACGAAGTCCCGGTGAGAAAACACCGACGGGCGGGTGCCTGCGGCAGCGCCGAAAGCATTGGCAAAGAACGAGGAGGAAAGCCGGATGGCGGAGAAACAGAAAATTCTGATCGTGGATGATGACGCTTCGATCTCGGAGCTCATCTCCCTCTATCTCGAAAAGGAGATGTTTGATACGCGCTGCGCCGCGGATGGCGAGGAGGCGCTGCAGCTCTTTCCGGAATACCAGCCGAATCTCGTGATTCTGGATCTGATGCTGCCGGGCATCGACGGCTATGAGGTCTGCCGGCGGCTCCGGGCGAGCTCGCAGGTGCCGGTCATCATGCTGTCGGCGAAGGGCGAGACCTTCGATAAGGTGCTCGGGCTCGAGCTCGGCGCGGACGACTACATGGTGAAGCCGTTTGAGTCGAAGGAGCTCGTGGCGCGGGTGAAGGCGGTGCTTCGCCGCTACCAGCAGGCCCAGGCGCAGGTCAATGCTGCCGTCGATGCGGCACTCTCCGCCCGGCAGGCGCAGTCGGGCGCAGGGCTCGCGATGAATGGTGCTGCGGGCTTCGCGAAAAACAGCGGGGTCGGCGCGGCTTCACCACAGGCACGGATGGGCGCGGGCTTCCTCGATACGACGGGGCTTCCGGCGGCGGATGCGGATGGCAACATCACCTTCCGGGCGTACGCCGAGGGCGACAGCGGATCCGGCGAGCTATACACCTACAACGGGCAGACCGGACAGCTGCATCGCGGTGGTACCGGCGCTTCGGACGCGCGGGCGCATGCGACGGATATGCTCGATGCTTACCGGAATGGCGACTACATCGAGTACAAGGATCTCATCATCAACAAGTCGAATTACGCGGTCTACTACAGTGGTCATGTCGTGGAGATGCCGCCGAAGGAGCTCGAGCTTCTCTACTTCCTGGCGTCCTCACCGAATCAGGTCTTCACGCGCGAGCAGCTCCTCGATCACATCTGGGGCTATGAGTTCGCCGGGGATTCCCGGACGGTCGATGTGCACATCAAGCGGCTGCGCGAGAAGCTGCCGGGGAATCCGGACTGGGAGATTTCCACGGTCTGGGGCATCGGCTACAAGTTCAGAGTCATATGAAAAAGAGAACTCCGGAGGTCCGGGGTTCTCTTTTTATCTTATGACTCTGCCACCTCGTAGCTGGCCTGCGGAAGGGTGAAGGTGAACTCGGTGCCGACGCCTTCGGTGGAGACGCAGTCGATGTTCTCACCGTGCGCGGTGATGATGGACTTCACGATACTGAGGCCGAGGCCGGTGCCGTGCTTGTCCTTGCCGCGGGACTGGTCCGCCTTATAGAAGCGGTCCCAGATCTTCGCAAGGTCGCGCTTCGGGATACCGATGCCGGTGTCCTTTATGGAGACGAAGACCTTCTGGCCACGGATGCCGGTGCGGATCGCGATCGAGGATTTCGGATTACTGAACTTCAGCGCGTTGTCGATCAGGTTATAGAGCACCTGCTGGATCTTACTGTAATCCGCGTAGACCATCTCCTTCTTCTCGGCAAAGGTCAGTTCGAAGACAAGCTCCTTCTTCTGACAGGTCATCTCGAAGCTCGCGCAGACATCACGGATCACGCGGTTCACGTCGAAGTTCGTCCGGCTGAGGAAGCCCTTCTTATCCAGGGTGCCCAGACTCAGCATGGACTGCGTCAGCTTCGTGAGACGCTCCGTCTCGGAGATGAGACGCATGAGGTACTTCGGCTCCAGCTCCTTCGGGATCGTGCCGTCGAGGATGGCCTCGAGGTAACCCTTGATGGAGGTCAGCGGGGAGCGGAAGTCGTGGCTCACGTTCGCGATGAACTGCTTCTGATAGTCGTCGGACTTCGAGATCTCATCCGACATGAAGTTCAGGGTCTCCGCGAGGTAGCCCATCTCATCCTCTGAGTTCGTCGTGATCTTATAGTGATAGTCACCGGCGGCGTACTTCGTGGCCCCCTCCGTGATCCGCTTCAGCGGACGGTAGACGATGACGTAGAAAACGGCCATAATCAGCAGCGACAGAAGGAAGAGGATGAGCGCCGTGAGGTAGACGATGTTCAGGATGTCGTTCTGTGAGGCGACGATGTTTTCGACCGGCTCATGGATGAGGACATAGCCGCCGGTCGTGTAGCCACGGGTCACCGGGGCCATAACCGAGAGGACATCGTCCGGATACAGCTCGTGGTAGCGGCCAAGCTTATAGCGCATGCCGGTCATCGTGCTGTCGAAATCCGGGATCTCGATGTTCTTATGTGCATCGTCTGCGGTGTCGCTCAGCACCTTTCCGTTCCGGTCCACGATCCAGATGTCGACATCGAGGAAGGTGGAGACCGCCTTCATCTGCTGACTCACCGTGTCGGTGCTCAGATTCAGGTTACCCGTCTCGGAATAGGTCGAGGAGATCAGGGTCGCCTCACTGTAGAGGCTGTTCGCCTGCTCCCGGATCAGGTAGCGGTAGGTGAGTCCGGAGGACAGGACCGCCACGACCATGAAGCCGAGCACACCGAAGACGATATACGCCACGATAAATTTTACAAACAGGGATCGTTTCACTTCGTCAGAACCAGCTTCGCGCTGCCGTAGATGCCGGCGTCGTTGCCGAGGGTGGCGAGCACGATGTCTGCCTTCTTCGTGAGGAGCGGCGTGTAGTCTGCATAGTGCTTCTTCACGAGGTCGATCAGGTACTGACCGGCTCTGGAAACACCGCCGCCGATGACATAGAT
>ERZ1026864.801-NODE-801-length-17010-cov-4.608139_pt1 | contig 17010 bp, 13 predicted proteins | sample MGYA00380162_ERZ1026864 | MGnify/ENA primary metagenome ERZ1026864 (study PRJEB33269, sample SAMEA4719798) | human gut metagenome | biome: human-associated habitat; feature: organic feature; material: feces | place: Cameroon | collected 2013-10 ... | reverse complement strand
TTTCCGGGTATTGTTTCACTGAAATTTGAGAAATCATTCAGCAGCATAGTGGTCAGAGCATTCTGTGTCTTTCCACCTGCTGTAATTTTGAAACGTACTCCACTGCTGACCATGGACAGCTCCCTGTCTTCCCCGCTGACATTATGCGCAAGGAATTTCAGTACAAGAAGCTTCTGCCCTTCTGTCGCATCCATGGCAAAATAGGTTTCCTCGCCCGTATCCGGGTATGAATCATCCAGTTCATATCCTTCATAAGAAAAAGAAAAGCCATCTGCTCCGACCACATCATCCAGAGTCAGTTCTACTTTCTGTTTTGCAGCTTCAGAAGAAGACGCCTCATTATTCTTCGCTTCTTCTGCCTTTGCTGCTTCTTCCTGCTTCAACTGTTCCTTTTTGGCTTCCTTCTGTGCTTCTTCTTCTTTTTTCAGCTCTACAACTTCTTCGCTTTCCAGTCTAGACGGATGATTGCTGTCATGACGTTCTACTACCTCTGCCGCGTAGCTGACAATCATCGCCTGTTCTTCTTCTGTCATATCCGGGATCTGATTGCCACATCCGGAAAGGAGAAGGCTTGCTGTCAGTATTGCTGCTGTAATTCCTGTCGCCCTATTCATGGTTCTCCTCCTCTTCTGCCTGAGCAGTATTCATTTCAGATATTATATGTTCTTCCATTTCTGTGCTTTCAGCCGGCACGGCAGCACCCTCAGGTTCTTCTACGATAGTTACTTCCGGTTCTGCTACTTCTTCTGCTGCGGCCTTCTTTTCATTCTCCTTCTTCTCCAGATGAATATAAAGGAAAGATATGACAAGGGCTATGATTCCTACTGCCAGGAACAGAATTGCACGATAAAAGCTGGTAATTCCGATAAAATCAAAAATCAGGAGCTTCAGGCATACAATTCCCGCCATGATAAGACCATTCAGTCTGTAACATCTGTCCTTCTTTTTAAAGCCAACTGCCACACAGCCCATCGCTACGATCATCCAGATAATACTTACTATGATCGGCACCGCAAATCCGGCTGTCAATATCATATAGTCAAAGTAATAGGCAAGCCACAGATACTTCCGCTTTACCTTCATCCCGTACTGTTCCCTGAATACAAGCAGAATGACCGCAGCACCAAGGATCATGGTGATCACATTATAATACCATGTATCTATAATCGGGCTGCACAGACTTAACAGTCCTGCCGTTATCACAGTAACCATTGCATAGGGATATCGGTTTGTCTCCTTCTGCACCGGCAAATGTGCAAACAGCCAGAAAAGCACCAGTACAACCGCCATGGCTGCCGCCAGGACATAATCTCCATGGAACTGTGTAAAAAGCATCAGCAGGATTCCATAAAGACCTGTGATCTCCTGAAAAAGGACGGATCTTCTGATATACACAACAGCAAATACTGCAGCCGCTGCAAAAGGAACTGCATACCAGGTCTGTGTCATATAGGCTCCCTGCAAAAACAGAATTACCGTCAGTATATTATCAAGTACTGTCAGATCTTTTTCTTTCTGCAGCAGCCTTGTTACCACAAAGATCAGTATTATGCCGATGGTTGTTTCCAGCATGTAATCCGAAAACCCATTGAACAGGACAATGATACCGGCAGCAAAATAATACAGGATCCATTTTTTTCTGTTCTGACCATACAGCAGGAAAAATACCGCTGTGACAGCCAGTGCTACCACCTCTGTCAGTAGTTTGACAAAAAGCTGTGATATTTCATAATCATAGCTGAACATATTCGTAAAGTCCAAAATCGCCCCGACTTCCACAAACATAACTGCCATCATGCCCAGAAGGATATCATAGGTAATCATAAGCCCTATTTTCTCTTTTTCCCTGTCCATAAAATAGATCAGGTGTAAAACAGCAAGTGCCACGCCAATAAACAGGATCATGTAAATAGCATCCAGATGTGCATAGTAAATTCTTACCATGCCTATTACGGTAAATACAGTGTGAATGATCATATGGATGATCTTAACTGCTTCCGTATTCTTATCCAGCTTTAGTCCAATCGACGTCAGATTCACAAGCAGCAGAATTACTGTCAGAACCAGCAGATTCAGTCCGTTTTCATAACATCTTCCGGGAATAAAGCAGATATAGCAGCCGATCAGACTGACAAGCCACAAAGAAACTGACTCCTTCTTCCTGCCTAGGAAAAATGTCCCTGCTGTTACCGCCAGCGCCACTATCAGTGCCGTTATGGCTCCAATATTATGAAGCACCTGGAAATTCACCATATCGGATATATAAATGCCGGCGATTCCTATACCGGTAATAATCATGGAAAACCTTTCACTGATCCGGCGTACCAGTAGTTCTCCGAGCAGAACGACCACCAGAGAAGCTGCATACAGACTGATACCCTGCCAGATTCCATCAAGGAAATGCAGTCCGAGAATCAGAAAAGCGATCAGAACAAAGGCAGCTCCGATAAACGCAAACAGCTCTGCCCCGATTTTAAACTCTACCGTCCCTTTATGCAGATTCTCCGGCTGAACGGCTGTTGTGTACGCCGCGGGTGCTGCATCGCTGACTGGCTGACCAGTCTGCGCCGGCTGGCCATTCTTTGCCTTCTTCGTTTCACGCATTCTTTCCAGGTATATTTTATAGGTACGTTCCATCTCCTGCTGTACCTGCTGCGGAGATGCATTTCCTCCCTCCAGATCCTTCAGCATCTGCTTCAGATACTGGTCATAATAGGGATCCTTTGAAATCTCGATCAGATCCAGCAGACGCTTTTTCACCCTGCCGATCTCCTCCAGCCTGCCGGCCTGATCCCTGAGCGCCTTTGCTCTTTGCAGTTCATCCATTCTGACTTTCCTCCGTCTCCATTCCCTTTTCATCATCAACTTTTTCTCCGGCAGACTCCAGTTCAAACCAGAATTCCACGCCGTTATCATAATTCACTGCACCATACTTCTGATTCAGTGCTTCCATAACCGCCTTTACGATAGAAAGGCCAACACCACTTCCTCCGTAGGCTCTCGTTCTTGCCTTATCAACTTTGTAAAATTTATCCCAGATATGGGGCAGACTGTCTTCCGGAATCTGTTCCCCTGTATTAAAAACAGAAACCCTGACCAGATTGTCATGCCTGTTTAATTTTACATCAATCACTCTTTTTCCTGCAATATGATTTAAGGCATTGCTGAAGTAATTTCCAAACACTTCTTCAATCATGAATTCATCTGCCCATACATAAACCGGCTTCTTTGCCTCCATGATCACCTCGATCTCCTTCTGTCTGCAGAGCAGCTCGGATGCCTGCAGATAGTTTCGGATCAGGGCAACGATATCAAAGCGCTCCATTTCCACCTTTTCGTTGCCAAATTCCAGTTCATTCAGTGTCATCAGCTTTTTTACCATGTTGTTCATCTTAGCTGCTTCATCCATGATGACCTCACAGTAAAAATTCCTGCTCTCTTCATCATCAGAAATGCCCTCTTTCAGGCCTTCTGCATATCCCTGGATCAGGGCAATTGGTGTTTTCAGCTCATGAGATACATTGGCAAGGAATTCCTTCCGCATCTCATCAATTTTATTCTTTCTCTCAATATCCCTCTGAAGTTCATTATTAGCACTTTTCAATTCGGAAATCGTCTGCTCCAGTGTATAGGAAAGCTCATTGATATTCTGTCCAAGCTGTGCGATCTCCGTCCTGCTCTTTCCAGTATACTTCGCATCAAAATCCAGGTGGATCATTCTCTCTGAAATCCCGGTCAGCTCTTCGATTGGTTTCGTGATCTGTCTGGAGATCAGGTATACGATCACCGCACTGATAATAGCAGAAGCGATCCCCACCTCTCCAAGAAACCGGTTTGCCAGCTTCACGCTTTCCCGGATGCTTTCCAGCGGACTTCTGAAAAGGAACAGATTTCCATTGTCAAGAACTCCCCACATTTCCAGAAATTCAGTTGCTGTCCTGTCATCCTCAGCAATCTGGATCTCATATTTCTCTCCAGTTTCCAAAAGCTTCTGATGTTCTGCATTTTCCCCAAACAGATTATTCAGGAGTCTCTGACTGTAGGTACTGTAATCCGGTGTTGATGTTTTCAGTGTTTTGGATTCTGCATCAAGCAGGATATAATTTATATTGTATTTTCCGCAGTTCTTCTGAAATTCGATATCAAAGCTGTCTGTAGAAAGCGTGCCATTAGTTGCTGCCATATTCAGTATCTGGTAAGTTGCAAACATGGCATTCTGTTTCTTGGAAATATAGTATTCTCCAAGAAAAAAATTATTAATGAACCAGCATAGCAAAATCGTTCCCATCATGAGCAGACTGAACACCGCAGCCATCTGTTTCTTGATAGAATGACGAAGGCCGGCCGGCCGCCTTTCAACCATCGTATGGAACATTTTATACCTCAAACTTATAACCCATACCCCAGATGGTCTTGATCAGATCACCCTTCTCACCCATTTTGCTGCGGAGTTTTTTTACATGGGTATCAATGGTACGGGCATCGCCAAAGTAATCATAATTCCATACATTATTCAGAATCTTTTCTCTTGAAAGTGCAATTCCTTTATTTTCCATAAAATAAGCAAGCAGTTCAAATTCCTTATAGCTCAGCTCTATTTCTTTGCCGTCAATGGTTACACTGTGAGCTTCCTTGTCAAGAACAATGCCTCCCATGGACAGCTTATCTTCTGATTCCGTCTGTCCTGTTCTGCGAAGGATCGCCTCTACTCTGGCCACCAGGATCTTAGGACTGAAGGGCTTACTGATATATTCATCCACACCAAGCTGGAAACCCTGAAGTTCATCCTTCTCATCACTTCTTGCCGTCAGCATGATAATCGGCACCTTGGAATACTGCCTGATCTCCCTGCATGTCTGCCAGCCATCCATTTTGGGCATCATGACATCAAGTATCACAAGTGCAATATCCTTCTGTTCAAAAAAGATATCCAGTGCCTCGCTGCCATCTCCCGCCTCAAGTACCATATAGCCGCTTTTAGTAAGGAAATCCGAAACCAGTTTACGCATTCTCGCTTCATCATCAACGACCAGTATTTTCATCTTCTCCATCTGTGATCACCTCTGATTCTTCCGGAGCTTCCATAGAGAGCTCCTGTTCCTTTTCTCTGACTCTGTTCTCTCTTTCTGTTAATTCCTGTTCCCAGGATGCATATTCATTTAAAATCTGTTTTTTGTAATTCAGAATATTCGGATTATCACTTTTCATTGTGATCACAAACATCGTGATCACCAGCAATGTAAGCAGTAGATTAAAGCACACTGATATCTGCAGATATCCCGCTTTCTTTTCCCCCCTGTCAGAAGGCTTCACTCTCCGCTTTACATAGGATACGTCTATTTCCTCTCCTGTCTTATAAGAATAATTTCTGTAAAGAGGAATCGGTCTGATCTGAGATTCCTCATATCCATCTGCGATCAGTTCTTCTCTGAGCTTTCTTAAATATTCTAAGCCAACAGGTGTCTTAAACAGCTTCTGATCCAGGATACTGTCATACAGATTCAGCAGCATGGTCTTATTCTTGCCCTTTGTTTTCTCCTCAAAATAGTCAATCTTCTGTTTTTCTTCCAGTGCCAGATCCCTGTCCTCCTTTGAGAAGAACAGATACCCATCAACCTGATACTCATCCTTCTGTGCCATAGGTACTTCCTTTCAAAAAAATCCATGAACACGAAACTCTCCTCGTATTCATGGATTTTAGGTTAGTGGATTAGGCGGGAGTCGAACCCGCGTCCAAAGACCCATTCCCTGTCCTTCTACTATCATAGTCGATTATTTTGGGAAACCCCTCATTCCCTCCCGGATCTGGAAACCGACACCCATATCCGTTCAGTAGCTTCATGATACGCCCACAGGTGCAAAGCTTAGCCTGTGTCGTTTCCTACATAGTCGATGCCCGGATTTTAATGTGTAGGTGCACTAAAGCGGACAGCTGCCATTAGGCAGCGTATGCTAAATTATCTTCAGCGTTTGTATTTAATGTTGCGATTTGACGCATCGCCTGCGGATAGCTTCTCCAGCTGCAAGATCCCTGTCGAAACCTTTACTAACCCTTATATCTACTGTAAGTATACCAGTTATTTATAAAATAGCAATCAAAATTTTTAACCCTTCAGACGGATCTTCAGTTCCTTCTCCGCCTCTCTTCTCTGATCCTTCTTTGCAATGTCCTGCCTCTTGTCATATAGCTTTTTACCACGGGCAAGTCCGATCTCGATCTTGGCTCTGCCGTCCCTGAAATAAACCTGCAGGGGCACCAGCGTATAGCCCTTCTCTGCACTGCTTCCGATCAGTTTCCGGATCTGCTGTTTATGCAATAGCAGCTTCTTTGGCCTCAGTGGATCCTTGTTGAAAATGTTCCCCTTTTCATAAGGACTGATGTGCATGCCATAGGCATACACCTCTCCATTTTCGATACGGATGAACGCTTCCTTAATACTGCATTTTCCCATACGCAGTGACTTGACTTCCGTTCCATGAAGTACCAGCCCTGCTTCATACTTTTCTTCTATAAAATAATCATGATGGGCTTTCTTGTTATTTGCAACAAGCTTCATTTCTTCCTTTGCCATTATCCCTGCTCCTCTTCTTCCATATCATCTTCTGCAAGCAGAAAATCCACGCTCTTTGATACCATATCGACACTATCCACAAAAACCTTCAGTCTCTGTCCCAGCTTAAAGCATCTTCCGGTATCCCTTCCCACCATTTCGAAGGTCTCTTCCTTGTAATAATAGTAATCACCGGTCAGTCTTGCTACATGGATCATGCCTTCTACCGTATTTGGCAGTTCCACATAAATCCCCCATGCGGTAATACCGGAAATAATGCCTTCCAGTGTTTCTCCGATATGGTGTTTCATATACTGCGCCTTCTTCAGCTTATCTGTTTCACGCTCTGCCTCGTCCGCACGGCGCTCCAGTCTGGAAGTCTGCCTTGCGACCTCCGGAAGGATCTCCTTATAATGGTCGATCCGCTTTTCCATAAGACGTCCGCGCAGCTGCTCCTTAATGATCCTGTGGATCTGCAGATCCGGATACCTACGGATTGGTGAAGTAAAGTGACAGTAACAGGCACAGGCAAGTCCGAAGTGTCCGGTACATTCCACAGAATACTTTGCCTGCTTCATGCTCCGGAGCGCCAGCCTTGCAATCAGGGCTTCCTCTTCCGTTCCCTCGATACTGGCAAGGAGCTTCTGGATCTCCTTTGGATGTACCTCATGATCGCTGGTTTTGATCTTGATATGATAACCAAAATTATGGATAAAAGTCGCCAGCTTCTCTATTTTCTCTGTATCCGGAGTTTCATGTGTCCGGTAAAGGAAAGGAACCTCAAGCCAGTAAAAGTGCTGTGCTACTGTCTCATTGGCAAGAAGCATAAAGTCTTCGATCAGATCTGTTACCACATTTCTTTCATAAGGCTCTATGGAAACGGGATTTCCTTTCTGATCCAGAATGATCTTGCTTTCCGGAAAATCAAAATCTATGGAGCCTCTCTGTCTTCTCTTCTTACGGAGGATAGCCGCCAGTTCCTGCATATCCTGAAACATGGGAACCAGTTCTTCATATTCCTGGATCAATTCCAGATCTCCCTCTTCCAGAATCTTTCTGACCGCTGTATAGCTCATTCTTCTATCCACGCAGATCACAGTTTCGGCGATCTCATAGGATATTACTTCTCCTTTTTTGTTTACCTTCATCAGACAGCTCAGAGCCAGTCTGTCCTCCCCCTGATTCAGGGAGCAGATCCCGTTTGACAGGGTATGCGGCAGCATAGGAATCACTCTGTCCACAAGATAGACACTGGTGCCACGATTCAGCGCCTCTCTGTCCAGTGCAGAATTTTCCTGCACGTAATTGCTGACATCCGCAATATGAACCCCAAGGCAGTAATTTTCGCCTTCCCTGGTCAGACTGACTGCATCATCCAGATCCTTGGCATCTTCCCCATCAATCGTCACCATCTGCAGGGAACGCAGATCCCTTCTGCCTGCCATGTCAGCCTCAGATACCGGCTTGCCAACACGTTCAGCCTGATTCAGAAGCTTTTCCTCGAATTCTACCGGAAGATCATATCCCTTTACAATAGAAAGAATATCTACCCCCGGATCATTCACATGTCCCAGAATCTCTGTGATCCTGCCCTCCGGTTTATGCTTGTCATCTCCGTAGTCGGTAAGCTCCACTACTACTTTATGCCCGGTGACTGCTCCCTTAGAACCTTCTGCCGGAATATAAATATCAGTGCTGATCTTTTCCAGATCCGGGATCACAAAGCCAAAGCTTTTCGACTTCTGATACGTACCCACCACCTTTGTAAGTCCATGGGAAAGAATCTTCACAATCCTGGCTTCCTGTCGTCTGCCTCCCTGTCCCTTCAAAAGTTCTACCTGTACCTGATCCTGATGGAAGGCACCGTTCACACCGCTCTCCGGAATGTACAGATCTTCGCTTCTGCCTTCGATCTCCACAAAGCCAAAGCCTTTGGGATGACTGATAAAAGTACCCACAAGGCCTCCGCCTTCTTCCCCTTTGGAATACTTGCCACGCTTGGAAATCTGAAGTCTTCCCTCCATCAGCAGTTCGTTCAGAATCGTCTTCAGTTCCTCCCGTTCTTCGGGACGAACCTGCATAAAGGCTGCCAGTTCCTTTTCCTTCATGGGGACATAAAACTTGTCATTTACCAGCTCACATATTAAATTTTTGCGTTTTTCATATAATGATCTGTCCATATTCTCCATCATATTTTCTGCCAGCTTCCTGCAATGCCTTTCCGGTTTTCCTGTACAAAAAAGGCATTCCCTGCGGAATGCCTTAAGTCCTAAAATACATTAAGATTTAATATAATACTGATGACCATAAAGCCTATCGCCAGATATTTCGTAAGCTTAACAAGCTTACCTTCCATGGAACGGCCTTTATTCTTGCCCCAGTATGTTTCCGCTGCTCCACTGATTGCTCCCAGTCCTGCAGATTTGCCTTCCTGCATCAGAACGATCACTGTTAAAACAATACATATTAAAATAAATAAAATCTGAATTACGATTCTAAGTGCTGCCATTTTCACACCTCCTAATGCAAACAAACATCAGTTTATCATATGCTCTTTGAATTTTCAAGTATTTCTGTAAATTATTTCCTATTTCACAGGCTGCGCAGATGCCTGTGCAGCAGCAGCGGCGGCTGTATCCTCTTCCGGTACCGGTACGATCTCTGTCAGGATACCATTCTCATCAGCCTGATACTGTACACCGTTCAGATCCAGTACCTGGTTTCTGATCAGCACACCCTTTTCATCAAAGTAATAGTTCTGCTTTGCTACCGGATAAATACCTGTCACGATATGTCCCAGTTCATCTGCGTAGTAAGTCTTATCCGCAATGTTGAACCAGCCGGATACCATCTGTCCTGTGGCAGGATCATAATAGTAGCTGGAACCATCTTCTCTTGCAATCATGCCGCTCTGTCTGATCCCATCTGCACTGAAAAGAAATTTCAGTCCATCAATAACCTGATCCCCGGTCAGCATATGGCCGTCTGTTCTGTCAAAGAAATAGAAATTTCCCTTCTCATCAGAATACCATTCCTTCTTCATGATACCATTGTTCAGGGGATCATAATAAAACTTCTGCTCTCCTACAGTAACCCAGCCTGCTGTTTTGATCCCTTCCGCTGTGAAGTAATAATTGTTTCCTTCTGCTGTATACTGTCCCCTGGCGATCTGTCCGTCCTCCGGAGTCAGATAATACGTGCCCTTATCGTCGGTAAACCAGCCTCTTACCAGATTACCCGCGCCATCCAGATAATATCTGGTATCATTATAGTCAACCCATCCTCTCTGCATCTTCCAGTTACGATAGAATCTTGTCTGTCCATTATGGGCAATAAATCCCTCTGGAATGATCAGGGTACTGTAGTCCTTGTACTGATAGTTCACATCCACACGGCTGCCAAACCCATTCACTTTTCCATAGCTGGAATACTGCCAGAAGCAGACATTATTATTGTAATCACAGTTACTGCTGTACTGTGCTACCCATTTGTCCCATCCGCAGATAGAAAGCTTGGAGGTAAACATATTTTTATAGGAATACACCATTGGATGATAACCTGCAGCATCGATCGTAGTACAGAACGCATTGATAATATCAATGAGCTGCTGATTAGACAGATTCTTATGGCATTTATCCTCAATATCAAAAACAACCGGATAGTTTACTGTATAGTTACTGATCCACTGCAGTACCAGATTCGCTTCATTCTGTGCAGCTTCCGGTGTCGTTGCATAGGAATAAACATATACACCCGTCTTAAGGCCTGCCGCAGCTGCCCCCTTTATATTGGTGTCAAAGTTCGGATCAACGCCACTGTTAGTGCTTCCAGCCTTGATAAATGCAAACTTCATGCCACTGGCTGCTACCTGTGACCAATTCACGCTTCCATTATGTTTGGAAACATCAACACCCTGTGCAATGTTTCCACTTGCATTCACTGCATGTACCTCTGCAGGCTGCAATGTCCATATCGCAGTCACTGTCAGGGCAAGTGCCAGTGTACGTTTCGCCAGTTCCTTAATTCCCTTTTTCATGTGCCTTCTCTCTTATCTCCCGTATTTTATTCCTGTATTACAGGCCATTTCACAGATACTGTCATTTTACGTCTGCATCATTCCGCGCACAATGCTCCGTAGTTTATTCTATACAGTAGGAAAAGGATCCCTGTAATATGCATTCCTGCCAAGCTGCTCCTCGATCCTGAGAAGCCTGTTATACTTGGCAACTCTGTCACTTCTGCAGGGTGCACCTGTTTTGATCTGACCCGCATTCACCGCCACCGCCAGATCTGCAATAAATGGATCCTCTGTTTCTCCTGATCTGTGGGAAATCACAGCTTTATATCCATGATGCTGCGCCATCAGCACTGCCTCCATGGCTTCTGAAAGTGTTCCGATCTGATTCACTTTGACCAGTATGGCACCTGCCACGTTCAGTTTCATTCCTGCTTCCAGCCGTTTGGTGTTTGTCACAAACAGATCATCTCCAACAAGCTGCACCCTGCCGCCAAGTCTCTTCGTAAGCTTTTTCCAGCCTTCCCAGTCATCCTCAGCCAGTCCATCTTCAATGGAAACAATAGGAAATTCATTGATCAGTTCTTCATAATATGTGATCATTTCAGAAGTGTCCCTGACGATCTCCTCTCCCTTCAGAGAGCTTTCCCCAGGGAAATGATACATGCCTGTTTTCTCATTGTATAATTCACTGCTTGCCACGTCAAGAGCTATTTTAACATCCTTTCCTGGCAGATATTTACTTTTTTCGATTGCCTCAATAATCAACGTAAGAACTGCTCTGGCATCCGGGAGATCCGGTGCAAAGCCTCCCTCATCCCCGACTCCTGTGGAAAGTCCCTTTTGGACCAGAATCTTCTTTAAATAATGATAAATCTCCGCACATATCCGAAGCCCCTCTGAAAAGCTTCCGGCACTGACCGGCATGATCATAAATTCCTGAAAATCAACCGTATTAGCTGCATGTTTTCCGCCATTTAAAATATTCATCATGGGAACCGGCATCCGGTCTGTATGGACACCGCCAAGATACCGGTATAACGGCATATTAAGAGATTCTGCCGCCGCTCTTGCTACGGCAAGGGATACGGCAAGTGTCGCATTTGCTCCAAGATTTCCCTTATTATCCGTGCCATCAGTTTCCATCAGGATCCGGTCAACCTCCTGCTGATCAAGTCCATTTCTGCCACTCAGCGCTTCCCTGATCTTAGTATTGATATTGGATACAGCCTTCTGTACCCCAAGCCCAAAATACCTTTCCTGCGCATCCCGCAGTTCTACTGCCTCAAACCGTCCGGTACTGGCACCGGATGGTACTGCAGCACATCCCGTAAACCTTTTTCCTGTGCTTGTTTCTGTGAGCGTTACTTCTGCTTCTACCGTAGGATTCCCACGCGAATCCAGAATTTCTCTTCCATGAATATTAGTAATCTGCATATAAATCATCTTTCTTCTCCTTTTCATTTTCTTTTTCAGTATAGCCATTTCTGCAGACCTTTATAAATCTGTCAGCTGTTTTGTCAGAACACCTCCTTACAAAAAGCATCCTGATATATTGTTTTTAAAGATTCAAATTGCTATACTATATAGAAGTAAAAGGGGTAAGAGGTAACACAATGAAATCTAAATGCAAAAAGCTATTTGCTGAAATGAAACCGGAATTTATGACGAAGAAAGACTGGCAGTGTCTTGGCGTCCTGCTTCTTGTTTTCACCTGTCTCGTATTCTTCCGTCTTGGATCCTTTAAGGCTCCGCAAACCACTTATACAACTAAAACAGGCGAAGCTGACATTGTTCTTGACTTTGGTGAATATACGGATATCGCTTCCTTTTCCATTTTTCTCGGGAATCTGAATACCAGACATTTATCATTGTCTGCTTTTAATGAAGTAACCGGAGAATGGGAAATCATCAACGGAGATGCCACTGTGGAATCAGTCTTTGACTGGAATAAGGTAGATGTGAATTACAATCTGCGTTACCTTGGCATTGTTGCCACTGATGATACCGCTGTTTTCAATGAGCTCGTCGTACAAACGCCGGATGGTTCTATCCTTGAACCCGTCAATGCAGACAGCTATCCCACGCTCTTCGATGAACAGGATACTTTTCCCTCCGCTGTCACTTATATGAACGGCACCATGTTTGATGAAGTTTATCATGGCAGGACCGCCTACGAATTCATCCATCATTTAACAACCTACGAAACAACTCATCCGCATTTTGGTAAGATCCTGATTTCCCTGGGTATCCGGCTTTTAGGCATGACTCCCTTTGGCTGGCGTTTTATGAGTGCTCTGTTTGGCATCCTGATTACCGGTATCATGTATCTGTTTGCCAAGAGGCTGTTCCGGAATACCTTTACCGCAACGGCAGTCACCACGCTCTTCTGCTTTGACTGCATGCACTATAACCTTTCCCGGATCGCAACCATTGATATTTTTGCCGCTTTCTTTATTCTGCTCATGTACTATTTCATGTATGAATATATCGTCAGGGACAATGCAGCAAAGCCGGACCGTCCGCTCACAGAGCGCATTCTTGTTCCCCTTGCCCTCTGTGGCATTACCATGGCTTTTGGCATTGCCACAAAATGGACCGGCATTTATGCTGCCGCCGGCCTTGCCCTGATCTTCTTTATCCATGTGATCTGCAGATTCCCCGGAAATAAAAAGCAGATTCCAAGGCTTTTTGGCTTCTGCTGTATTTTCTTCGTTCTGATCCCGCTGGTAGTTTATACTCTTTCCTTTATCCCTGTGGTAGGCTATACCGAATATAAGAACCTTATCGACAAAGCCATTCAAGGAAGCATATCCATGTTTAATTACCATTCCCAGCTTGTGGCCGAGCATTATTACAGTTCTCCCTTTTATGAATGGCCTATTATATGGATGCCGCTTCTGGATGCCAATGATGCTGTTACCGCCACGAAAGTCAGTGCTGTCAGTTGCATGGGAAATCCTGCCATTTGGTGGGTCGGAATCCCCTGTCAGGTATTTGTGCTTGTCCATGGTATTCTGAAAAAGGATAAAAGGGCCGCCTTTCTTTTTCTTGCCTATTTAGCCCAGTATGTGCCCTGGATGAGTATCAGCCGTATTACCTTTATCTATCACTACTTCCCTGCCATCCTCTTTGTCATCCTGATGATGGGGTACACCATTAACTGTATCATCCACCGTTTTTCATGGGGTAAAAAAGCGGTCACCATTTATCTGGCAGCCGCTGTGATCGTATTCTTTCTGTTTTTCCCTGTGGTATCCGGTTTTCCCATTGACCGTGAGCTTGGCATGAAGCTCAGATGGCTGAAGGACTGGATCCTGATTCTGTAGCTGCCGCCCTGCTGACCTGGCTGTAAAGATCATACCCTACATAAATAATAAGGGCAAGCTGGATCAGCGCAAGCACCTTCAATGGCAGAATATCCACTGCGATCAGATAAGGCATGAAGGTGAGCATGGAAACCAGCATAAAGCCACAGGTGACCGGCAGCTTTTTCATCCGGTATACCCCGTAAATGATTGCCAGCAGATCGATCAGAAATCCGTATCTGTCATGCATATGCGGCAAGGTATAAACCGTTATCGTCACAGTAAACAAAGCAAGTGTTATCATCAGTTCTTCTGTCAGTTCCAGCTTCTTCGTATACAGATAATAGGCAATACATCCCAGGATCATGATCGTCATAATGGTTCCTGCACCACTCACTTCATCTGCATGCCTAAGATCTGGCATTTCTTCCCCAAGCAGAGCATACACATTCGGATAATGCAATGTTCCCCATGGATAATAACCTGACTGATCCAGATATACCGTAAGCAGATCTTTCAGGCTTCTTCCTGCGATCCAGGCCGGGATCACGCTGATAAAGTATATAGCTGGAACCCAGAGATAATATTCCAGGCGGATCGTTCTTTTTTTCAACCACATAATCACGAAGAATGGCAGCAAAAATACCGCCTGCAGCTTGAACATAAAGGAAAGTCCAAAAAAGATCGCTGATTTTTCACCATCGTCCTCAAGGAAATATAAATAGGAATAAAGCAGGAACGAGGTGTAAATAATATCGCACTGGCACCAGTAGGCACTGTCAATAATGACTGTCGGGGAAAGCAGAAGAACTGCCATACCCAGTATGGATTTCCGTAGGTTTCCTGTCATATGGTACAGGATCCTCAGTACCGCTATGGCCGCAAAATAATCAAAGGCCACAGAAACCAGCTTTAACGCATACAGGTCATTGGTGCTGATATAAGAAAGCAGCGTCATAATATACATATAAGGCGATGTATAATTGGAAATCTCCATGGAAAGGGATCTCCATCCGCCATTCGTCCGGATTGCTTCCATCCATGGCTCCAGAAATCCGAAGTAATCTGCAGATTCAATCGGCATTAACTTCCATCTGATCAGAAATGCCAATATAAAAAGGCAGGCTGTAAAAAGAATATCTACCATCTGAAAGGTGATCCCCTTCAGGGTGACCTCCCTGGTCAGCACCCGGTCTGTAAAGCGTTCCTTTTCTGTCGGTTTACTCTCAGGAAATTCTTCCTGCTCCTGCACATTTTCTTCTATCATAACTTCTCCTTTTTTCTGTCAGACTTCCTGTTATCTGACCTGAGATCCACCCCATTCTACTACTGTGAATCCGGTACGATCCGGTGCAGTAAGATCCTGCGCAGGAATCTCCACTGCATCCTTCAGTGGCTTCCATGCCATAAATACCCGGATCACCGTATCCGGCGCTGGATCAACAGACAACTGTGCTGCCTGCGTATAAACATCTGACTGGAAAGTGATCAGATTATAGGGATTTTCTTTCATTAATGGCAGCCAGTAAACAATAAACTCGTTTGCCTCCTGTCTGGTCAGCCCAAGCTGCTGGAGAGCATCCTCCAGGAAGGAAGCTGTATCACTTCCGGCCACACAATAGCCACTGGAAAAATCATAGGAAACACTGTTCTCGCCTTCCCAGTAGAGGTAATTATAAGTCTGACCATCTGCATCTGTCAATGTGCCATCAGGACTGGCCGTAACCTTCCATCCATCCTGATACTCCGGATAGGTACAGGTCAGTTCTCCGGCATAATCCAGTTTCACTGTAACATCTGTTTTACTTTCCGGATAAAGATAAATCACCGGCTTCGCATCACACTCTTCCATTTTCTCCTGACAGCCTGCAAAAGAGAATACACATGATACCGCCATCAAGATTGCCATAACACTTTTTCTGTCTGATTTTCTCATGTATTCTCTCCTTTACTCTTCCGTTGCTACGAAGTGAATGCTCTCTCCGCATTTTTCAAAATCATCCATCCAGCCTGCACCTTCTTCCTGTGTAAAGGTCAGGATGTGTGTTTCGTCCCCGTTAAACAGGTTGTAGCTGAGCTGTTCATAAACCGTACCCTTAAGTTCATACTGAAGCCTGATCTTGAGCCCCGGTCTGCCATCAATTCTGATCTTGTCATACTGCTCTATCGTAACAGGAACAGTATCTCCATAGCTTGCATCAAAATCCTGCTCAATCATGGTCTGATACTCTTCCTTCGACTTTTCAGTTATGTTTTCATCTCCTTCCGAGATCACATAGCTGATCGTAGAAAGATCCTTTGGATAGTTTTTATGTACATACATTCCCTCTTCTGCTTCATAGGCTTTGAAGCCTTTCGGCAGAGAACAGGATATTTCTGCTTTCTCATATACATCTTCACTGTCGTCATATTGCTGTGACGGGCTTACCGGCACGATATCAGAAGAAGTTTCATTATCACCAGAATCAGCAGTGGAGATTTCCACTGCTGATTCCTCTTCAACTGATTCCTGTTTATTATTTCCACAGCCAAGAAGCTGTGCTGCCATAAGTCCTGCAGCAATTAACAGTATCAATTTTTTATTCATTTAAATGCTCCTTATTTACGACGTTTTTTCACCTGATTCAGTTTCACAACAGAAACTGCTGTTCCGCCTGCCACTGCTCCCAGTGCAATCAGCCAGAGAATCATCGCCATACTGTCGCCTGTCTGAGGTCTTCTTCTCTTACCAAGTACTGCAAAATCAGATCCTCTTCTTGCACCAAGCACTGCATTATCCTGTACTCTTCTTGCTCCAAGTACCTGCTCATCCGGAGGTGTTTCTGTTGATGTTCCCGGTGTTGTACCAGGTGTATACTCTGGTGTAGGATCATCTCCGGGTGTCGGTGTTTCCTCACTTCCAGGAGTAGGTGTCGGCTCATTTCCAGGAGTGGGGGTTGTTTCGGGAGTAGGTGTCGGCGTCTCACCTGGTGTTGCCGTTGGGGTTTCACTTGGCGTTGCGGTTGGCGTCTCACTTGGCGTTGCGGTCGGTGTTGCCGTCGGTGTTGCGGTTGGCGTCGCGGTCGGGGTTGCTGTTGGTGTCGCCGTCGGCGTTGCTGTTGGGGTCGCCGTTGGGGTCGCCGTTTCCTTCGGTGTA
>ERZ1026864.795-NODE-795-length-17098-cov-4.157073_pt1 | contig 17098 bp, 14 predicted proteins | sample MGYA00380162_ERZ1026864 | MGnify/ENA primary metagenome ERZ1026864 (study PRJEB33269, sample SAMEA4719798) | human gut metagenome | biome: human-associated habitat; feature: organic feature; material: feces | place: Cameroon | collected 2013-10 ... | reverse complement strand
TTATATTATTTAATATAAACTTCAGTAGTTACGGGATATTTTCAGATACTATGATCTCTATCTTCGTGAAAATATCATCTGAGATATCCTCATCCATCAGCAATTTATGGCATATCTTTTCGATTGCCAGATATCCCTGTTTTTCCGGTTCCTGCCCAATTGTCACACCAATAATCCCTTCCTGCAGATACTGGATAATACCAGGTGTAATATCATGTCCGATCAGAAGGGGTGGATGCTTCATTTCCAAATCCCTTATCACCTCTCCCACCGTTTCCACCATCACATTTGAAACATAAATTGCATCTATGTTCTGTGATATAAGCAGACTCTTCGTAAGGTTATAGGCAAATGCACTGTCTTCCTTGAAAGTAAAAGTTCCATAACGAACCATATCTGCTCTTTTATTATCAATCACTTCCTGGAAACCCTTAAGCCTGTCCCCAAATGCCGACATTCCTTCGCATATCGCTATGAGTTCCACAAATACAGCATCCTGTCTGGCCATCATGGCCATAAGTTCTCCTGCAGTCCTTCCACTCCTATACAGGTTCTGTCCCACATACGCTGTACGTCTGCATGGTTCATCATTGTTGAACGTAATTACCGGTATACCCCTGTCTACCAGATTATTGATGAGTCTTGCCACCTTTTCTGATGTGTATGGCACAAGTGCAACACCGTCATAGCCAAGCCCAGATACTTTCTCGAGTACTTCTTCCTGTTTCACCGGATCCAGTCTTTCCAATACAAACCGATCAATTCTGACACCCATGGATGCATATTGCAGCTCTGCTCTTTTAATACCATCCTCAACCTGCTGCCAAAATTCTGATTCATAATTATGATAAATGACAGCAATTCTGAGTTCCTTACGCTTTCCAAGAATTCTGGCGGCAGCATTCGGTTTATAATTCAGATCCCGTATTACCTTATTGACCCTGTCTGCTGTTTCCTGTGATACCCTTCCTCTATTGTGGATCACACGATCGACTGTACCCTTACCTACACCAGCCATCCTTGCAATATCATCAATTGTTACAGCCTTTTCATTCTTCTCTTCCACCTGCGGTACCGCCCCCACTTTCTTTAAAAATTAAAATCCGAGTATAACTTTTTTTAAAAAAGCACCTGGATTCCTGTAATATTTATATTACTAATTCTAAATTTCCTCTTTTTTCTTTGTGTATTCCTACTCAATGCGGTACCGCCCCCGCATGTATTCAGTATACATATTGCACTTGTTATTGTCAAATATTTTTTGTTGTTTTTTGTGTTTTTGAATACTTTTCACATATATAATTCAGTTTTTTTGTGCATACTGTTGAGATTGTATCTGTAAAAGGAAAAGCAGCCATTTTTGATGACCGCTTTTTCCTCTACATATAGCTGTTTTATTTTCTCACCGAAATAAATCCTTCTGTACTTCAATGGGCATTCCATCGTGCATTGCTGATTCGTGTGCAATAATTCCCGCTGCACTGATGTTAATTGCCTTACCGCTATCGTCTGCTCCGCATGGCAGGGAATTGGAGAAATGATGTGCACTGCATCCAGCTGATCATCTGCAAGCAGTTCTTCAAAAGAAGAATAATATTCTTCTAAGACCGTGTCTTTCTGTCAGCTTCTTTGCTTTTTCCGTATTTACATCATAAAGTGCAACACTTTCCACAAAAGGATGATCTCTGTAAATATCAATAAAAGATTCTCCAAAGCGCAGTCCGACCAGCGCCACATGTAATCTCTTCATTTTCTTTTTCTCCTGAAAGTCAGTAGTAATTTCTATGTCTATAAGATATACCAAACAAACTACATTTTCTATGCACATATTTTTTAGAAAACTATCGGATTTTTTATTTTTGTTTCAAAACCCCATTCAAAAAGGATCCACCAGATCTTTTTTCATATACATGGATTAAAAAAAGTGTCCTTGCAGGATTCCTACGGCGGGTCGCTCCATGCGACATCTACCCTTCCACCGCGGTGCAGTCCTGTCTGTGCTTCTCTTTCACTACCATAACCTCTTTTCCTTCAAACGCAAATCCCAGCTTACAGATTCGTTCCCCTGGTATTCCTGCTGCAATCATATCCGCTTCATACTGTTTCTCTTCAATCTGACGCAGTGCATTTGCCGCCGTCTGTGCAAGATCTTTTTCCTTTCGCTCATCAAAGACTTTAAACTCCATGATAAAAGCATTCTCTTCCGGCCGAATCGGATAAAGCGCAATATCGTATCTGCCTCTGCCGCTTTCACGATTGGAAATGATACGATAGCGGTCTTTCAGGGAAACGATCAGTCCCAGCACCAGTCCATGAAAAAAGTTTTCCGGATTTCTTTTCGACGAAGTTCCTGTATCAAAATAACTCATGGAGGAATAGGTAATATCAAGAAGAATATCTTCCATTTCCTCTGTATTGTGTGCAAGCAGAGCCCTGATAAATTCGTTATAATACAGATTTCCATTGTCGAACATTCCAAGGATCTCATTCCGGAACATACTCATGACTTCCTGATTGGTAACGGAAACATCACATTCTGTATACTCCTCATATTTTTCTACATTGTCTGCTTTGATATATCCGACCGCCAGCAGCAGTGACCACAGACTGTTTTCATCGCCATCCATATACTGGAAAGTAATGTTTTCATTTATCTTCTTATGTACCACCTCTCCTGCCATCAGCCGTTCAATCTCAAATTTACTGCGTACTGGGTGCCTGCGGATGATATCCCCTATGATCTTATTGCTGCTGGTATTGATCCAGTAAGAAATCAGCTTTCCTCTGTCCAGAAAATTGCAGATCGACCAAGGATTGTAGATATCTCTGTGATTTCCAAAGATAAAGCCGTCATACATAGCCTTTACTTCCTGAAAACAGTCCATATTCTGGCATTTTAACGCATCTTCCACTTCCTTCTCCGTAAACCCGAAACAGTCACCGTACTCCTCATCCGTTATTGTATACGTTTCAATATTATTCAGATCTGAAAAAAGCGAGTTTCTTGAGATTTTCGTCACCCCGGTAATAATCGCTCTTTCAAACCATTCATTTTCTTTGAATGTATTATGAAATAATCCTCTGCAGGAAGCGATCATCTCTTCCCAGTATCCGCCAACATACGCTTCCAGCAGGGGCGTATCATATTCATCCAGCAGAATGACAGGTTTTATCCCATAATGTTTGTATACCAGCCTGCACAATATAGGAATGCTGTTTTCAACAACTGTTTCTTCTCCCCGAAACAAAGCCTCTCTGATTTCCTTGAACTCATTCCTGTCATCTTCCTCTAACCTTTCACTTGTAAGAAGGTCATCCTGGGAACTGTACATGGCTTTCAGACTGTTCAACATCCCACGCATGCTGTGAGCATAGTCGATTCCCTTGCAACTTCCAAAGCTCACGGAAATCACCGGAATCTGTCCAAATTTCATCCTGCACAAGGGATCCTGCCATACTTTGAGATCCTCAAAATATTCCGGATGCTCTGCATAATGCGGATCCAAAAAAGTCCGTACGGTACTGAGCAGCAATGTTTTTCCAAAACGGCGTGGTCTTGTTATCAGCGATATTTTGGCACTTCTGTGGAGCCATTCGGTTATAAAATAAGTCTTATCTATATAAAATAAATTGTTTTCCTTAATCTCTGTAAAATACTGATATCCTACACCTACATTTTCTCCCAGATAGGGATTATCTTTTAAGATAGCAGCTAAACTCTCCCTGTATGCTGTGAGTCGCTTCTTTTCCTCCAGCAGACGACTCCGTTCCTCAAACTCAAGCAGGATCTGTTCCCTCTCTGACATCCTAACGTAGTAACTGACAGACTTCCCCTCTATGGTACGCTGTATGTACGGCTGCTTTTTTCCATTGATCGTCTTATAGGTAAGCGTTCCTTTGGGCAGCTGTTCCAGCCTCTTATCAATTTCTTCGATACGTCTTCCGGAATTACTCATCGCAGGCTCCTTTTTCGGCATAAGAAAAAATGGTTATGAATGGTTATATTCATCATATAACCATTCATAACCATTGTAAATATATCTTTCTATTTTCCATCCATTTGTATGTTACCGGATCAGCCTCATCTCCTCGATCACCCAGTAATCCTCTTCCATATGGTACTCTGTTCCACAATACGGACAGTTCCGCTGACGCACTGCATCAAAGCTGGCTCCGCAACTGTGACAGTTAACCGAAGTAACTGAAAAACCCGGCACCTCCCTGTGCGCGACATTCCTGCAGATTGTTACATCGATCAGGTCACCTGTCTTTTTGATCTTTCCCTGTTCTTCGCTGTAATTGATCCACCAGGTACGGATAGTCAGATGCAGATCATCTCCCTGTTTTTTCACATTCTTAAGACACATACCATTCGTATAGGTCATCTCCAGAATATTTTGAAAACGTGCATCCCGCTCCTTTCCCCGGTACGCTGTCAGATTCTGCGGTTCTTTCGCAAACACCGCCATACGGATCAGTGCTACCAGCTGTCCTTCAAATTTATCATAAGAGAAATTCGGATCATACGCCGTCATCATTCTCTTAATTTTGCTCTTGGATGAAAGAAAAGGAATCAATGGCAGATGCTTCATTCCATCTCTCTGAAACAGAGATGTCAGCATAAGAACCGCCGATGCCATCCATCCAAAGATTCCTCCTCCAATCAGTGCTGCCAGGTAAGCTGTAAACAGCGCTGCAGGCAGATTTCCATTGCTGGAAATCAGGGAACCCGGAATACAGATCAGCAGCACAATCCCCATAGACGCACCGATCACGATACGCTGCTGGGTAATATTTTTCGAAATAGAATCACTTCTGATAAAATATGTATTGATCACTCTCGGGAAGAGATCCTTTACCCGGAACTGAGTCTTACAGTATGGGCACCCACTGCCAAGCTGCTCTACCGAACTGACACAGCCACAATTCGGACAGGTTACCATCAGATGTGCTGTTTCCCGTTCATTCGGGGAGTGCGCTATGATCTCATACATCACCTGCTCTACATTTCGCTGATACAGCACTTCCGCCCCTCTTATAAACTGCAGCTCCCTGCTGATGTTTTCATAAGACATATCTGTCGTATACCAGGCAGATTTTCTGGATACATTTGCGGTTCCAAAGCTTTTTCCTCTGGCCGGATAAACCCGGTTACGCATATGGATCCTCTTTTCATCAAGACGCTCTTTCTGCAGCTTCAGATAATACAGGGTATCCCCGTCACAGCTTACCGGTTCCTCTTCCTTTTCGTACCAGTGGTTCAGCTGAAGTGCCATCCGGTCAAAAATCCCACGCCCCTTATCCCACGCTGGGACATATTCACGGAAGTCCTTTACTTCCTTATAAAAACGTTTCAGGAAAGGAATCCCCAGTATACATAAGACCACCCCTATGCCAAGCAGGAACTGTCTGATCAGAAACGACCAGCCTGTTGTCACACAGGATGCTAATAATGAACCTGTCATCAGCAGAGCTGCTCCCTTTATCAGATTCGCAGTATCTGCCTGCCTGACTTCCTCCTTGCGGCTCTTCATTGTCAAATCTCCTAAAAGTGACATATATCCCCTTTCCAATAGTCAATTCACCTTTTCCCTGAATCCGGGTTTTCCGCATCTGAATCTATGATATTTTCAAAAAGAATACTATGACTTCTTAAAATACTTCATCTGTTCTTCCAAAGCAGCAGATACCTTTTTAATCATTCCGGTATCTTCCGAAATTCTGTCAATAGATTCCGCTATACTTGACACATTCGCCGTTACTTCCTCATTGCTTGCAGCATTTTCTTCACTGATCGCACTGAGTTCAGTTATATTATTTATAATAGTCTGCTTCAATTCCTCCAGGTTCTTTGTTTTTTCTGCAATAGTTCCCGCAGTAGCGACATTAGCCTCAATAATCTGGCTCAGGGTATCAAAACCGGTCTTAGCACTTCCGATATCTGCCTGCTCCTTTTCTGCCAGCGTACGCATCCGTTCTGTCAGCTCTACAGATTTATTGGATTTCTCGAGAATGTCATCCGCAATATTTTTAATTGCAGCCGCACCCTGGCTGCTCTGGTCTGCGAGCTGTTTGATCTCTGTAGCAACCACAGCGAAGCCTCTGCCTGCCTGCCCAGCTCTTGCAGCTTCAATGGACGCATTCAATGACAACAGATTCGTCTGTGAGGTAATATCGGAAATCAGTTCCACTGCTTTACTAATGGACGCAATAGCCTCATTTGTCGCCTTTACCTGTACTATCATCTCTTCAATAATAGCCGAAGATGTATGAGAGCTTGTCAGTACCAGATTCATGGATTCTGAAGCATTACGGTTTGCGTGATCCATTTTATCGGAGTTTTCATTCAATGTCACCGTCTCGGAATGGATTGCAGTCACATTGTTCCCCATTTCCATCATACTGGTATTAACAGACTGTACATTTTCTGCGAGTGATACAGCTGTTTTAGACAGCTCATCAATGGCCTGTCTGATCTGGTTTGCTCCCTTACTGCTTGCAGACGCCAGCACATTTAACGATTCCATATTGTTGTCCAGCTGCATTGCGTGCCCATCCACCTCTGTGACGATACTGTTCAATTTATCCTTTAGAGCTGCAGATGCCCGGACCAGAGTCGTCACTTCACGAATTACAGATTTTGCTTCCAGATTGCCGGACAGATCTCCATTTGCTACACAGTCAATATATTCTGCTGTCGCCAATAATGGTTTCCGTATCTTGAACGACAGATAAACCAATATTGCAGTAAAAAGAACGATCATACATCCAGCGAGCAGAACCAGGCTTCTCAACATACCGGATATTGCATTTCGGACTGCGCTTTCCCGTTCTCCGGAGAAAGCCATTCCCAAAATCTCCCCATCGTCTGACCGAACCGGCATATAATAGACATAATACCTTTCTCCGTTAATTTTTATTCCGTCTGCCGCATAATCATTACCGGCTTTAACGGTTTCCCATACCTTAGGATCTGCCTTGGTTCCTTCAATCCTTTTTCCATCTTCGTCCACAATGGAAGTAATAAACCTCTCATCTCCCATGAACAGTGTCTGTTCAATGTGCTCCTCCTGCAGGGAGTCTATGAACTGATAGCTTATGTCATCCTTTTCCAAAATATCCTCACGGATATCCCATGTAAAATACTGTTCCACCGATGTGGAACAAGCCTTCAGCCGCAGATAGGTACTGTCAATCAACTCATTTTTCATTTTAGCTGATGCATACACTGTCAGGGCAACAATCGCTGCAATCATCGGAATACAGCCGATCATAAGGATTACCTGCAAATACCCCATTTTCTTTTTCATTTTAATACCTCCCATATCATTTTCATTGCTCCAAAAGATATTAAAATTATATCATTGCCACGACGAAAAATCCATACAGGTGGTCAGTCACTTCAGGGTTATTTCATGAAGGCTTTCATGAATTATTCACAGACAAATCTAACGGATCTTCTCAGCATCCCACTCCATTACGGATCCGGTCGCTGCATCAATCGTGAATTCATATTCCGTTCCACCGTAGATGATCTTTCCTTCATATTCCGGACGTCCGTCATCGTAATCAAGCTTCCATTCGTAGATATCTTTGTCCGTTGCACCACTTACACGGTCAAGAGCTGTTTTCTTTGCATCTGCCTCACTGACCGTAACGTTATTGCTATTTGCTCCCACCGTTTTTTCTTCATATGCAGAGCTTATGATCTCTCCGGTGTCTGCCGCAATCTCATAATCATATTTTGCACTGCCTGCATACCATTCAATATCATATACCTGCCGTCCGTCTTCATAGTCAAGCTTTGACCTTATGATCGTTGCATCCGCCGCTTTCACTCCGGCATGCTCCAGTGCGATCTTCTGTGCTTCTGCTTCATCCACGGTTCCGATACCTGTTGCGTTCTGTGCCGGAGCAGGGGCTGAGGTCTGTTCCTTAGCAGGGGAAGCGGAGTCTGCCGCCTCCGTCTGTGTCCCGGAAGCCTGCGCATTCTGCTCCTGGCTGCTCATTTCCATGACAGCTCCTGTCTCTGCATTGATCGTGTAGGCGTAGGCATACTCTCCTGAAGTAAATTCCACCTTATAGCAGGCTACTCCCGCCACCTCACTTAAGGTCGTGGCTGAAATGTCTGCATCTGCCGCTTCAATGCCTGCTGCTTTTAGCGCCGCTTCCTGCGCTTCCTCCATACTTGTCGCTGCATTATCTCTGCATCCGGTCAGGGTTATTGCAAGTGCAAATGCTGCTCCGGTAAAAATCCATTTCTTTCTCATACTCTTTCTTATCCTCCATATCAGATTGGAATGCATAAAGTGTAGCCGATATCCTGCCAGATTGCAAGTGAAATCTATAGCCATTCAGGAAACAGGATTTAGCAAAATCCCCCTGCTTTTATACGGAATTCGCTGTAAAATGATTTCAGCGAAGCGCTCCGCAGCGTTTGACAGTTGCGGAGGAATCTGTTGCAATGAAGACACAAAAGGGAATACTGCCGATAGACGGTCAGCCCAAGTTTAATTACCTAAAGCAGTTCATAGTCACTCATAATACTAAAATAACTTCATTTCATTAAATACTTCATTGAGTGATTCCTTCTTTTTCCATTCTGTTACTTCTGCATAAATATCTTTACTTTTTACTGAAATAAATTGCGCCACAATGACTACTGTAATTTATTTTGCATACTGTTCTAATTCTTGTGCATCTGTTTCTATCAGCTTTTCGATGTTGCCGTTTTTGTCACGAATTCCCTTCATTGGTCATTGTATTATATTTGGCACACCCTTTGGGAGTGCCTGCATCTGTCAAGACTAGGACAAAAAAATTTAATTTTTTTCTGTATAGGCTTATCATCCACTTTTTTTATCTTCAATGTTCTCATCCTCTTTCTACATCCATTACCCAAAAATGGGTAAAAAAATAGCCATCTGGATTGTTAGTCTAAATGGCTTATGTAAAAATCTATTTTATTCTATTGTAAAGAACTGTCTCTATCCCGGTTGATAAATCAATCTTTTTCTTATAAAGAAGTGTCCACGATGCTTGATTTTTTGAATAATCCATCTTTTCCTCTGGAAAAAATGAACGGCAGAAATAATTATCTCCTTCATCATTAGATAAAAATAAGAATAGATTCCTGCTCTCCATGTTGTTTTCCATAAGATAATCTGCCTCAATCATTGAATACATGTTTGCTTTCTTGTTATACTTAAACACAGTATCATTACTGTCAATCATTTGTTCAAGCAATGGCAGGAAATGAACTCTTTGCTCTATCTTATTATAAAAATCTGATGCCTCTATTTTTTCAATTGTAATTGTTCCATCTGCTATCTCATCAAATACTCTGCCTCTGTCTCGGCTCAATTCAGGTCTGTCTACTAGATATTGTAATCCCATAAGATGAAAACAATCTTTTTTATCAAACGAAATTCTTAATGTAACTGAAACACCTTTTCTCCCTAGCACAAGCTCATATTCGGTTGATAATAGCGGAATAAATGCATTTATGCAATCTAAAACATTTCTCATTACAGTTCTCCACTACATCCTTAGATTAAGAAAGGCTCTGCATAAGCAGAGCCCTTCTAACATTTTCTTTCGAGGATTAACCTCTAGCCAGATTGTGGTAAATGTCAAACCCTTATAAAGCTCATAAGGCACTGCTCTCTGGCACAACACCTTACTTTGCCGCTTGGCAGACACTCAAGTTGCCTGTCTTTAACATTATATTACCTGTCATATGAAAATATGTCAATCCAAAATTCATGACTTCATAAAGAATTAACATTTTTCATTTGCACGCTTTTTTGTTCAATGTTTTCGTGAATATTTGTATTGTACAGCTTATACAAATCCGTATCCTTACTGATTTGATTATCAAAAGGAATAACCACTGAACCACACTTAATAAGTCCCATTCCCGATGCAGTATTGGTTACGAATCTAAGCTGCCTTACACCAATCGGGAGTGCTGTGTTAAGTGCTTACGAACCAAATTAACACCTTACTCATACGACCACTCCTCTCAAATAAAAAGAGGACCAAACCGCTCTTTATCTTTTCCTACCCATGTAGGTAATCTTTTGTGTCCATTGAAAAATTATATTGCATTCTGCATCATACACCACATCGGGACTTCCCACATTCCGGACAGAATTTCGTTGTTGTAACAGTCCCGCAATCACATGTCCATGTATAAGTCGCTCCATTATCTTCTATATTAGTAATCTTTTCTCCATTGGCAGTCAGCACGATTCCTATTCCTGTATTGTTGTATGCTGCATTCTTCACAGCATCAGCCTGTACACCAACCGGATGCGCTGTCTGCAGCAACGGATTCTGAAGTGCCGCCGCTTGCTGTACTTCAGCAAGAATTTTCCCATCGTATGCAGTAATATTTAAGGCAGAAAAAGTAATAGCCACCACTTCAATACCGCGCAAGCAATTCCACTGATTACTCATGACCGTTCTCATTGCCTCGCTCAGATCTTCTGTATGTGCCGGAAACTCAGACGCACGAATTCGTTTTTCTGATAACAAGGAAAACGCCGGTTGCAGAGCCGAGAGGAACTCTTGACGCATCTGATTGCTCAGCTTGGAACGGGTATAGGAATGAACCACATTCCCGCTGACTGACCGGCGGAGCATCCCCTCCAAATCCGACCCGGTTCCAAATATCTTTCATGACCCCTTTGATTCCAGACTTTCCAAATATCGTTGGAGCCGCCTCGTTATGAAAGACATGCTCTCCAGGGTTCTCAAAGGCTTCAATAATTTTTCCATTTTCAATGATCAATGCACATTGACCGTCAGCACAACAAATGATGGAACCGTCCCGAATGGTGTTGCCATTGGTATTCTCAACGTATCTGGAAACATATTTCTGTCCTCGCACAATCAGAGTCGTATCCGGCAACGCTTCACAGTAGAATAATTCCCTCCATTGATCCCTAAAGGTACTTTCTACAGAGGCAATCACTGCTTTCAAAATTCCCATTGCAATCTCCTCCATCTGCGGTTCAAACTCTGACAACAAAAATAAGCTGTCACAATAGTAATTCGCACACAACAAGCCATCTATCCTGCCTACAAAACCCCATCAAACAAGTCATACTCCTCAATACCATGAATCGTTCTTTCCAACGCATCTGGATCTGCCGCATCGTAGAAAACATCTATATAGGTTCCTTCTCCTATGCGAAATGTCATCCAGGTCTCTCCGTCAGTCCTATAGGGAATGAGTTCCGTTCCTACCGGGATCACTTTCATAGCTCCATCTTCCGGTTTTTCCGGATTCTTATAACTATACGCCTCCAACTCCCGCCGCAGCGTTACAACGCCATAAATCTCTTCTTCTGCAGGTTCATAATCAAACAGATCAGCTTCCTCCACCCTCCATATCGTATAATCCTGCCGCAAGGGCTCCGGAAATCCATCTTTTCCCACTCTGCATTTCTGAAATCCACTCCAGGTTCCCATAATATTCAGTATTTTACTTACATAAAAATCGTTGGCGTCAAAAGGAGTCATGTCATAAAAGCCACCCACATCAGCAGTTCCCAGAAATACTGGGAAACCTTGGTTCACATCAAAGACGGATATGGTATGCCAGTCGTTCTCCCAGGCGGATTCCATATAAAGATAATATCCTCCATCCTCTGACTGCATCAGATAGTTTCCCAGATATTCCATGCCTACACTTGCTGTTACCGAATTTTCTTTCCCATCCTTTATTACCGCAACTACACCTGTAACGCTCTCCGGATAGTTGTATTCCTCATTTATTACCTGTTCATAAAAGACATGCAGAATTTCCTCTTTTCCATCTTGATCAAAATCTAACGAAATATCTTCATAAGGTTCCACATAAATACAGGACTGATTCGTGATAGGAAGGTATTCTTCCCGTAAAACATCTCTGATGGAAGGCTTTTATGCAGGTGAATCCATACCGGTAAATAAGAAGTTGTCTGAATTTTTCTTACAGTTACATTTAAGTGAGAAAACCGGAAGAGGAGTTCCAAAGATCACAAGTATCTATGGAAAAGATGCTTTTGAATTTAGAGAAAATTCTATTGTTGTAATCATCCCATTTAACTGGATCAATGTGATGGGCGATAAAGTGGGTGATAAATCGGGTGGTGAAACAGAAATGTCACAGTCACTTAACCATACACAGCAGAGAATATTATCAGAAATAAGGAATAATCCTAATATTACCAAAACGAAATTAGTTGAGGTAATCAAACTTGGAAAGACCACAATAGATAAGGGAATTTCTGAATTAAAAAAGAAAGGCTACATCGAAAGAGTGGGCTCTAACAAAAATGGATATTGGAATGTACTAAAGTATTGATGGTCAGAAGTAATTGAATATTGTAACCCATTAACGGACTAGGTAAATGGGTTACATTATTTATTTTTTATTACAACTCTAGGCTGTTTTCCTGTAAAAGGAAGTCATATATATTGATATATTCCACGCCATCTTCATCATGTCTTACGTTTATAACGTCTTTAACAATGATTATCTTTTTAAAGGAATCGTTGATGCTAATAAGAGAGGCTTTCTCCTGCTTTATCTTCTCTGCGTCAGGCAGGCTATAAGCAGACTGGATATAATACTTTTTACTTCCCAAGGTCGCTACAAAATCAACTTCAAGCTGTTTCTTTGCAGTTACTCCTTCCGCATCTCGTTCTCTCTTTTGGACTACTCCAACATCCACCTTAAAGCCACGCATTCTAAGTTCGTTATAGATTATGTTCTCCATCAAATGTGTTTCTTCCACCTGTCTAAAACCTAATCTTGCATTTCTTAGTCCCACATCTTCAAAATAATATTTCACAGGAGTACCAATATATTTTCGTCCTTTTACATCGAAGCGCTGAGCTTCCGTTATCACAAACGCATCCTTCAGGTATTCAATATACTGCCTGATCGTATTGACACTAATGTTGGACTGGATCACGCTTCTGAACGTACCTTCTATTTTTGTCGGATTGGTCAATGCACCAATAGAGGATGCAAGTACATTAATCAGATCGTTTAACTCCTGAATGCGGTCAATCCGGTTGCGTTCTACAATATCTTTAATATAGGTCTCATCAAACAGCGTACTCAAATACTGTATTTTCTGTTCCTCTGTCTGCATCGTAACGGTAAGCGGAAGTCCTCCATAGGTAACATAATCTGCCCATCCTTTGTACTGGTCTCCGTCATACGCTTCCATAAACTCCTTAAAGGAAAGTGGATAGATATGGATCTCATCACCACGACCTCTGAACTCTGTAATAATATCTTTTGATAAAAACTTAGAATTGCTTCCCGTCACATAAACATCTACATTTCCAATATGCAGCAATGAATTTAGAACCTCTTCAAAGTCCTCCAACATCTGTACTTCATCTAACAAGATATAATACTGTTCAGAATCCTTGATCCGCTCATCAATATAGTCAAGAATATGATCTGGATTTCTTAATTCCTTGTTTTTTCTCTGATCAAGCTCTATGGTAATAATGTGATCCTCTGCCACACCGCTTTCCAGCAAAAAATTCTTGAAAATGTGAAATATCATGTAAGATTTTCCACAACGCCGAATGCCGGTTATTACTTTGATCATCCCGTTATGCATGCGTACTTTTAAGGCTTTTAAATATCTATCTCTCTTAATCTCCATGTGCAAAACCTCTTTCATTGATTTTTAAGGGTAATGTTACCCTTTTTTGTCAAAATTATACCATGCATACAAAAATTTTTCCATAGAATTTTGATTTTTAAGGGTAACTCTACCCTCAAAAATCAAATTATTTCTCCATGGTGCAACTTTCGTCCCGAAATGAAGTTATCTTGCCTCTGCTTTCTGGTGATTGATCGCCTTACGCCCCTGCTCGCCCTGTGAAGCCTGCGCTTTCTTCTCACTCAATCCTTATCTGCTATGCTAACCACAGGAAGTACCTTAATATCCTCGAGCGTCATAGTAGGATAATGTTGATCTGCATAAATCACACCATATTTTTTAATAAACACAGGAATAGTATTTAACGGTGCATCTACTTTTATCGTTTGTCCTCCTTCATACTCCTTTCCGGTTGTATAGTCAATCCAGCGTTCTTCTTTTGGAAGATAAACAGTGCGGCTGCGCTGTCCGGCATAAAGAACCGGAGCCACCAGTACATCCGGTCCGTAAAAATATTCGTCTTCTGTTTCCCAGCAGACCGAATCATCCGGGCACATATAGAAAAGTGTCCGCATAACCGGAGTTCCCTTTCTATGCGCTTCTTCCATGATCCTTCTTGTATATGGCCTCATCTGCTCCCTTAATTCCATATATTTTTTACAGATACCATAAACTTCTTCTCCATAACTCCATACTTCATTCGCCGCACCGGAGCAGCAAGTTGCTCCTCCTGTGGTTCCATATTGCGGTTGTCTTGGTTCTCTGTCACCATGAAGACGCATGACCGGACAAAAAGTTCCCCACTCAAACCAACGCGCAAAAAGTTCTCTGAACTTCGGGTCATCCGGATTTCCACCATGGAATCCCCCTATATCTGTTGTCCACCATGGAATGCCTGCAATTCCCATATTCAGCCCTGCTGCAAGCTGATTCCTCATGCTTTCAAAACTTGATGCAATATCTCCTGACCATACAAGCGCCCCATACCTCTGACTGCCTGCCCATGCGCACCGAAGAAGGTTCACAATATTCTTCTGTCCTTCTCTTTCCATTCCTTCATAAAAAGTTCTTGCATAGTCAACCGGATAAATATTTCCAATCTGAAGGTTTGTACCCATATGATAGCGGTAATTATCAAAATCATATACCGTATATTCAGGTTCTGCCTCATCCAGCCAGAATACTTTGATCCCTTTCTCATAATAATTCTGTTTCGCTTTGCCCCAGACGTATTCTCTTGCTCCCGGATTCGTCGCGTCAAAATGGATCGTGGCACCTTGAAAATCCAGCCCTACACGAAATCCTCGCTCCGTACTGATCAAAAATCCTTTTTCCAGCATTTCCTCATAATTCTCACAGGTTTTATCCACTGTCGGCCAGACAGATACCATTAATTCAATCCCCATCTCCTGCAGCTCCCGAACCATGGCATCAGGTTCAGGCCAATATACCGGATCAAATTTCCATTCTCCCTGCTTCGGCCAGTGAAAGAAATCAATAACAATCAGGTCAATCGGCAGATTCCTTCTCTTGTATTCTCTCGCCACTTCCAGAAGTTCTTCCTGTGTCTGATAACGGAGTTTACACTGCCAGAAACCCAGCCCATATTCCGGCATCATAGGAACTTTTCCAGCCACTGCCGCATATGCCTCTTCAATTTCTGCAGGCGTATCTCCCGCCACTACCCAATAATCCAAAACTTTGGTAGAATATGCTTCAAAACTCATGATATTCTTTCCAAACACTGCGCGCCCCACACCCGGATTATTCCATAAAAATCCATATCCCAAAGACGAAATGGCAAAAGGTACACTTGCCTGTGAGTTACGATGTGCCAATTCTAAGTCTAAACCTTTCAGATTCAGATAAGGCTGCTGATACTGCCCCATTCCGTAAATCCTTTCATCCCTGTCCACGGATTCAAATCTCATAGTCAGATGATAATCTCCTCCCAGTATTGGCTTAAACTCTCGTGCCTCCACTTCAATTGCACTACATTTTCTATCCAGAATATCTCTCCGGTTTCTGCAATATTCTTCTAAAAGCAGTTTACCGTCCGAGTTATAAATCATGATTTTTCCAAGCTTTGTTATTTCAGCGTATATTTTACCATTGATAATCCTGGCTCCCTGCTCTGTATATACAATTTCACAGTCAACATTTCCCCGCTCATGCAATGCCCAATTTTCTTCCGGCATTTTATGCTCTTTTGTGGCACGAACCCGAAGCGCATTCTCTCCCCATGGTTCTATCCACACTTCTTCCGTATCATAATGAAAAATCAATTTTTCTTTTTTTAAATCCAGCATATCTCATCCTCTCCAATCAAATATTATCCTTTGACTGCCCCACTTGTCATACCACTTACAATATACTTCTGCATAAAAATGAATATCAATGCCACCGGAATAATGGTCACTACTGAAAAAGCCGTCAGATAACTCCATTTCGTTCCATATTGTCCCATAAAGTTAAATATCCCAGCTGTAATCGGACGTTTTTCCTGATCTAAAATAAATGTCATTCCATATGCAAGATCCCCCCATGCATAAAGGAAGGAAAAAATCGCACAGACCATAACCCCCGGTTTTGCAATCGGAATTAATATCCTGATAAAAGCGGTAAATTTATTACATCCATCCAGATAAGCCGCTTCCTCCAAATCCTTCGGTATAGATGAAAAATAATTCTTCAATATCAAAACCGAGAAAGGGATTCCTATTGTTGCATCCGCCAGTACAGCCGCAACCCATGTATTATATACATGCATATTTTTAAACATAATAAACATGGGTGTCAGGAGTACTGATACCGGAAGCATCTGTGTGACCAAAAATGACAACAGCATGATTTTTCTTCCCTTGAAGTGATACTTCGCAATTCCATAAGAAGCCGGCACAGCCAGCAAAACTGCAATCACAGTAGCCCCGACCGATATCAGGAAACTGTTCGCAAAGGAACGGAACATATTAAAATCACCGGTTTCCACCTGTGCCGCATAAGATTTTGAATTAAGGACATGCGGATAGAAGGTCGGCGGATTCTGGAATATTTCCTGTTCTGTTTTCAGAGAAGTAATAAGCGCCCAATAAAGCGGAAACAGAAGAATACATAAGATCACTACCGAAACAACACTAAGCAGAATATTCTTTTTTCTTGTTAATCTCTTTTCCTCATCCATCATTCTTCCTCCCCGCTTGTTGTGACTTTAATATAGAAAATAGCAACTACCAGCAGGATTGCCAGCAGGACATTGGCAACAGCAGATCCCTTACTGTACTTAAACATTTCAAACGACAGCTTATAGGAATAAGTCGATAACATATGAGTTGAATTAACCGGGCCTCCGCTTGTCATAACATATACCAGATCATATACCTGTCTCTTATACACATTGACGCTGCCGACGATCTACTCTG
>ERZ1026864.787-NODE-787-length-17159-cov-6.821153_pt1 | contig 17159 bp, 12 predicted proteins | sample MGYA00380162_ERZ1026864 | MGnify/ENA primary metagenome ERZ1026864 (study PRJEB33269, sample SAMEA4719798) | human gut metagenome | biome: human-associated habitat; feature: organic feature; material: feces | place: Cameroon | collected 2013-10 ... | reverse complement strand
CACGGAACGCCGCATACTGCTGATATGCGTTTTTTATATTCCAGGTTCGGGCATAACGCTCCGCTCCGATGACTTCATAGTTAAACGGAAGCGCATCGATCGAACGCTCTGTGCGGTGGATAGCTTTTTCCAGCGTATCCCGTGCCGTTTCGGTACCGGCGGAAACATAGCCGGCGAAAGCATTGCCCTCGTCCTCCATCGCCTTCATAAAGGACTGGCAGGCGCGGTTCTCATCGAGGAGCTGACCGTAGTCGCGAAGAGAATAGCTCATCGTGAACATGGCGAAGCCGGCCGAGACCAGTATGATGAATGCGATCACAGCCGCAAAGCTCTGTACCTTCCGGTCGATGGACATACGCCACCACTGACGTTTAAACATGCCACTCCTTTCGGATCTCTCCTTCACAGCGCTGTACCTCGTGCAGCAGGTCCTGGGCAGACCACAGGATGGCGCCGCTTCCCCAGGTGATGACCTGTACGACTTTGTCCGAGGTCGCCACGGTCACGTTATACTGCTTCGAGAGCTCGTGGGTCTCCTCTTCGATGTACTCGTCAGCCGTCATCGCTTCCCGCGTGAAGACGACATAGATATTATGGTACTTCGTCTGCTCCACGACGTGCCCTGCCACACGGTAGGCATCGAAGACGACGATCAGCTCGACACCGGTGTAGCCGGCGTAGTTCGAAAGGATATCGAGGAGCTTTCCGCGCGCGGCATCGAGGTTCACCGCAGCCAGTGCCTTCAGCTCCTCCCAGGCGAACACGATATTATAGCCATCGACGAGCAGGTAGTTCTTTTTCTTCACCAGCGGCTTCTTCTCGCGGCGGTTCTGCGTGAGGTTTTCTTCCTTTTCCCGCGCGCGGATGGTGCGGGCACTCGCGATATTCATGTCCTTCGCCCGGTTTTTGATCGGCCCGTAAGTGCGCACGAAGATATCCTCGAGCTCCTGATCGGCGATGTAATGGCCGCCGCTCTTATAGCCCTCGTCCTTCTTTCCCTCATGCATACGCTCGAGGCGCAGGGCATCCGCTTCGAAGTCGCGCTTCTCCACCGGACCATCCAGCTCGAGCGGCGACTCGACGTGCATATAGCTCTCCACCTCGTCAAACGGCACGATAAAGCCGGTGCCATGGGCACAGAAGACGGAAGAACATGGATTCAGGATGTCCTGATCCGGATCATAGCCCCGGGCGAGGATCACCTCCTCCGGATTATGACAACGGTCATAGCCGCTGAAGCGCAGGGACAGACTGCCCAGTCCCTTCGTGTAGACCATCAGCTCCTGGTGATAGTTCCGCATCGCCACGACAGGAGCGGTACCTTCGAGTACCGCCCGCTCTCCCTTCAGCTCCGGTGCGCCGAAATGGGCGTTCATGTTCGAGAGATCCGTCATCGCACGTCCGACATAGTCGCCCGGGATTTCCAGCGTGAAGGCATAGTACGGCTCCAGCAGGATGTTCTCCGCCTTTCGCAGTCCCTGGCGCACCGCACGGTAGGTCGCCTCACGGAAATCGCCACCCTCGGTATGCTTGTTGCTGGCCCGTCCGGCCACGAGTGTGAAGCGAATGTCGGTGACCGGGCTGCCGGTGAGCACCCCGATATGCTCCCGCTCCTTGAGATGGGTCAGTACGAGACGCTGCCAGTTGATGGCCAGCGCATCCGTCGAACAGTCGGTTCGGAACTGAAGACCATTGCCGCGCGGGAGCGGCTCCAGCAGCAGATGTACCTCCGCATAGTGACGAAGCGGCTCGAAATGGCCGACACCCTCGACCGGTGCTGCGATCGTTTCCTGATACAGGATACGACCGGCTGAAAAATCGATCTCGATGTCGTAGCGCTCCTTTACCATACGCTTCAGAATCTCGGTCTGGACCGCTCCCATGAGCTGAATGTGAATTTCCTTCTGCGTGCTGTCCCAGCGGATGTGCAGCTCCGGAAATTCATCCGCGAGGGACTGCAGCTTCCGATAGAGCTCCAGTGCGTCCACATCCTCGGACACCAGCTGATAATCCAGCACCGGACGCAGGCTCGGGTCACGTCCCGCCGGCTCACAGCCGAGGCTGTCACCGGTTTTCAGGCCCGGAAGATCTGGAATCGCCACAACCGATCCGGCTTCCGCCGTATCCGCGGTGGTATACTTCACGCCGCTGTAGAAGCGAAGCTCCGGCACCTTCTCCCCCGGCAGGAGCTCGGTACGCACCTTCAGCTCACCGCCGGTAATCTTCATATAGGAAAGGCGATGTCCCTGCGCATCCCGTCCGATCTTAAACACGCGGGCACCGAAGCTCGTCGGATAGAGCGGAATTTCGATCAGCTGGTACATCCCCTGAAGCAGTGCCTCCACGCCATCGCCCTTCAGTGCCGAACCGAAAAATACCGGAAAGAGCTTCCGGTCGAGGATCATGTTCCGCACGTCCTTCGGCTCGAGGACACCGGTTTCGAGGAAGCGCTCCATACAGTGCTCGTCACACATCGCGATGTTTTCCTTCAGGGCGTCGGACATCGCATAACGTCCCGCCTCACTGAAATCGACGAGAGACATGCCGAAGTGCTTTTCCAGGTCCGCCATCAACGCCGCCTTCTCCGTCCCCGGCTGGTCCATCTTATTGACGAACACGAAGCACGGAACATGGTAGCGTTCCAGCAGACGCCATAAGGTCTCCGTATGTCCCTGTACACCATCGGCACCGTTGATCACGAGGATCGCATAGTCCATCACGGACAGGGTCTTCTCCATCTCAGCGGAAAAATCCACATGACCCGGGGTATCAAGGAGGGTCACCGCGATATCCTGAAGCTGAAAACTCGCCATCTTCGAGAAGATGGTGATGCCACGTTCCTTCTCCATCTGGTCAGTATCGAGGTACGCGTCGCCCTTATCTACCCTTCCCAGCTTCTGAATACGTCCGGAAGTATAGAGAATCCGCTCCGACAGCGTCGTCTTCCCCGCATCTACATGTGCGAGAATCCCCAGTACCAGTCGTTTTGTATAATTGTCCGCCATCTTAATTCAGTTCTTCCTTATACTGTGTCGTGAAGATCCTGCGAAGCTCATCCACGACCTGTCCCAGGCTCTTGCCCCGCTCATCGATGCGGATATCCGCATACTTTTCATAGAGGCGGGTGCGCTCATCATATAGATCCTTCAGTGTGTACCCGTCCGGAATCGCGACGCCACGATCGACGATGTTGCCGATGCGGCGTACCATCTCATCGTAACTGATGTCGAGGTAGACGACCTTACCGATGGACCGGAGGTGCTGCATCGCCCAGTCCTCGTAGCAGATGGAGCCGCCCGGTGCGATGACGGAGTTCTCCACCTCGAGGCTCGCCGCGATATCACCTTCGACCTGCAGGAAACCCTGCTGTCCTTTTTCAGCGATGATTTCCTTCAGAAGCTTCCCTGTCTTCTCCTGGATGACGATATCGACATCCACGAAGCTCATCCCCAGTCGCTTCGCCAGCAGTACACCGACGGTAGACTTGCCACTGGATGGCATTCCGATCATGGTGATATTCATAGTATCTCCTCTCTGTTCTCTTAAACCGTCTGGAGGGCGGACATCCGCTCCTAATCGCCGGAGCCGGAAGTCCGCCCTCCCGCATATTCGACAGGACTGAATCTCCAGCCTGCACGAATCTCTGTTTACAGCTGCTCTGCGAAAAGGGTCAGCTGTGGCACGAGCTGCTTCTTACGTGAAACGACCCCCGGAAGCTCGACGGACCAGGCATCGACCGCCTTCTCGTCCTCGCTTCGTGCAGGTCTCCGCACAGATTCTACGGCGAAGGCATTGTTCACAAGCGGACCTGCGCCGGATCCGATGGCCAGGAGGTCGGTGCTTCGCTCGAGGATGTTGGTCAGCATGATGAAGCTCATGTCGATGCCCTCGACCTTCATCGCTTCGAGGGCGAAATCCTCCAGCGCGTCCTTCATGCTTTCGAGCTCTTCCTTGTTCAGGGAGGTCACCTGGCTGACGCCAAAGTCGACCTTGCCGGCCTTGAAGTGCTTGAAATCCTGGTAGAAGATTTCCTTGATGGTTTTTCCCTTCAGGTTTGAACCGGCGGAGAACATATCAAAGGCGTACTTCTCGATGTCAACGCCGACGATCTCCGCGAGCTCACGTGCGGTCTTCTCGTCCTTCGGTGTGCAGGTCGGCGAACGGAAGAGCAGGGTGTCGGAGATGATTGCGGACATCAGGAGACCGGCCGTCGTACGATCGATCTCCACGCCGTTCTCGCGGTACATCATCGTGATGATCGTCGAGCAGCAGCCGAGCGGCTGGTTCCGGAAGTATACCGGGGACATGGTCTGCACGGCGCCGATCTTATGGTGATCGATGATCTCGAGGATGTCGGCGGACTCGATGCCCTCGACCGCCTGGCCGGCTTCGTTGTGATCTACGAGGATGACCTGCTTGCCGTGATTTCCGAGAAGATTTCGACGGGAAATCATGCCGAGGTAGGTGCCATCCTTACTGAGGACCGGGAAATCACGATGACGCTTGTTCGCCATGATGTCATGGATATCATCCACGAAGTCGTCCTCGGTGAAGGTAATGAGATTATCCTCCGTCATGAAGTAGTTGATCGGCATCGACTGGTTGATGAGTCGGGCTGCGGTATAGGCGTCGTAGCTGGTGACCATGATGATCATGCCGTTCTGCTCGGCCAGGGACTTGATGGTCGGAGAAACATCGGCACCCTCACAGATGATGATGCAGTCGGCACCGTTATCCATCGCGGAGAGCTGATTCTCGGCACGGTTTCCGAGGAGGACGATGTCGTGCTTCTCGATATAGAAGGACATCATCTCCGGATTTGCGGCTGCGATCAGCACCTTTCCTTCGGTGCAGAAGCGCTTGACATCACCGGTGACAACGGTCGCTTCCAGGGTTTCCTGGATATTTGAAAACTGCGTATGTGCTTTCGAGATGATCTGCGAGTCATAGACATTGAAATAAGACTTCGCGATATCGCCGATGGTGATGACGCCTTCGAGGGCGTTCCGCTTCGTGACCACCGGAAGGGTGACGACATTGCCCTCGTTCATCATGGTCCATGCCTTCTTGAGGGACATGTTTTTATTGACACCCGGGGTCTGGCGGTACTCGATGTCGGAAACCTGGGTTTTTACGGTGGTGATCAGACGTGGCTCCGGCACCTCGAAGTAATCGAGAACGAAGGCGGTCTCACGGGACGGCTCGCCGGCGCGACAAGGGATATACTTGCTGCTGCCGGTGATTTTATTTTTCAGATTTGCGTATGCGATCGCAGCGCATATGGAGTCGGTATCCGGGTTACGATGGCCCGTGACCAGCACCTCGCGCTCCGTGTTATGTGGGATCAGTGTTTTATTTTTCGGCATGTATTCTCCTCACAGATAAAGCCATTTTTACTTGTTATACGTTACCACAAATGCGACGGCAACTCAATGCAGGTACCTGAAAAGGGACATGGCACGTAACTGCCGAAATATTTCGGAAAACAAAAATCGTTTACTATTTGTTCATAATTTATTCACATTTCGATACTATATTAACAATGTACAGAAAAGTTAGACGAAGTCAGCAGACTGTACGATATGGATTTTGGTATTTTTCTCCAATTGATAGATTTTTCATAATTGCCCCGGCGGAGCTTCGGCTTCACCGGGGTCTCCTCATTTCAGGGAGAAACTTCAGCAGTTCTGCGAATATATAAAAATCCCTGCAGGACATCGCCTGCAGGGATTTCTTTGCATCATGTTATGATTTATTCTGTTTACTTCGCGTAGTCTACGGCGCGGGATTCGCGGATCACGTTGACCTTGATGACGCCAGGATACTGCATCTGATCCTGGATCTGCTTCGCGATATCGTGTGCCATGATCGTCATGTCATCGTCGGATACCTGATCTGGAACGACCATGATACGCACTTCACGTCCGGCCTGAACGGCGAAGGACTTCTCGACGCCCTTGTAGGAGTTCGTGATGTCCTCAAGCTCCTTCAGACGGTTCGTGTAGGTCTCGAGGGACTTACGACGGGCACCCGGACGGGCTGCGGAAATCGCATCCGCTGCGGCGACGAGGCAGGCAATCAGGGATGTCGGCTCAGTGCCGCCATGATGTGATGCCACGGTGTTGATGACCACCTCCGGCTCATGATACTTCTTGCAGAGATCGACGCCGAGCTGGACGTGCGTTCCTTCCATATCGTGATCGATGGCCTTACCGATATCATGCAGCAGACCGGCTCTCTTCGCCATACGAACGTCGAGTCCGAGCTCCTCGGCGAGGAGTCCTGCGATCTGTGCAACCTCAACGGAGTGACGCAGTGCATTCTGACCATAGGAGGTACGGAACTTCATACGGCCGAGGAGCTTCACCAGCTCCGGATTCAGACCATGTACACCGACCTCGAGGACAGCGGCGTCACCCTCCTCACGGATGGTTTCGTCGACTTCCTTCTGTGCCTTCTCTACAACCTCTTCGATTCTCGCCGGGTGGATACGTCCATCGACGATCAGCTTCTCAAGGGCGATTCTTGCGACCTCACGGCGCACCGGATCAAATCCGGAAAGAACAACCGCCTCCGGCGTATCGTCGACGATCAGCTCGACGCCGGTCAGCTGCTCCAGTGTACGGATGTTACGTCCCTCACGGCCGATGATGCGGCCCTTCATATCATCATTCGGAAGCTGCACGACGGAAACGGTCGACTCCGTCACCTGATCGGCTGCGCAACGCTGAATCGCATCCACGATATAGTTGCGGGCACTCTTCTCCGCCTCTTCCTTCGCCTGATTGTCATACTCGCGAATCATCTTCGCATAGTCGTGCTTCGTGTCCTCTTCGAGGGACTTCAGAAGCTCTGACTTCGCCTGATCTCTCGTAAGACCGGATACACGCTCGAGCTCGGTCACCTTCTGGTTATGCAGCTCGTCGATCTCGGCTTCCTTCAGCTGCATCCGTTCCTGCTGTTTCCGGAGCTCCTGCTCCTTCTGGTCCAGGGCCACGGCCTTTTTCTCAGATGCTTCCTCTCTCTTCAGCATGCGGTGCTCGAGATCGGACACTTCCTTACGCCGGTCCTTGATCTCCTTATCGAGATCGTTTTTCGCCTTTAATGCCTCTTCCTTCGTCTCGAGAAGAGCTTCACGCTTCTTATTCTCAGCTGTTCTGATCGCATCATCGATGATCTCTCTGGACTTCTTCTCAGCAGAGCCGACTGTCTTTTCGAAGTCGCTCTTTGCCTTGTTTGTTCCAGCGAAGAACATGATGAGGCCCACCACAACGGCCACTGCCACAACGATAACGATGGTCACTTTGTGTTCCTCCTTCACTATTATGTTGTTAATGTACAAACAGATATGTGAACGAGTCAAAACGGCAGACTGCCCGTCCCGGCCCAGACCAATTCTATTTATAATACCGCTTATATTTGAAATTATTTTCAAATTACATTAACTCAACCATTTAATTTTATATAAATATAACAATCATGTCAACAAGAAGGGAAGGAACAAAAAAACTGTCCGCAGCTTTCTGCGAACAGTTTTTTCATACATATCGTTTCCTATGCGATCGACGCTTCGACGCCATCCAGGGTCTTATAAAGCAGTGTATACAGTGCATGAATCTCCTCTTTCTGAAGCTGCATACATGCGTTGATTTCCTGTGGGATATCGAGTGCGTCTTCCCGAAGCGCTTCGCCCTTCTCGGTGATGGAAACGTCCAGTGCACGCTCGTCGCTGTGGGAGCGTGCCCGTCGGATGAGTCCCTTCGATTCAAGGCGCTTCAGTAACGGGGTCAATGTACCGGAATCGAGGTACAGATTCTCTCCGAGCGTCTTTACGTTCACACTTTTCTTCTCCCATAACACCATCATCACGATGTACTGTGTATAGGTCAGATCCAGTTTATCCAGAAACGGCTTATAGTGCCGTACGACCTCCTTCGCACATGCATAGAGCGGGAAGCAAAGCTGGTTTTCCAGTTTTAAGCAATCGTATTTATCTGCCATGATACCCTCCGGCTGTTTTTCGTCACGAATCGGTATCTTAGCATATGTGGCCCGGGCATGCAATTATATTTTGCACGATAGATTCTGTGTCGGCAGCATCGAAAACAGGCAATGCACGAGAAAGGCGGCGAGGACGACGCAACCGAGGTACAGAAGGATCCCGGCCGGGCGTCCGATGATGGCATCGATGGAACGAAATACCGGCTGGGAGCTGAGATGATATGGCGTAATATAGAACATATCGCAGTCGCCATAGCGGTGCAGGGCGATGTTGATGAGCTCTGCGAGGATGGCGGCGATGCCGAAAATCGGCAGGGTACGCCGGAAGCCCCGGCTGCTGCGGTCGGAAAGGCCGCGGGCATGAATGTAGAGCGCCGTCAGCAGCATCACGATGTGCCAGAGGAAGCCATGGGAGGTCAACAGCGGATGTCCCGGATGCATGAGGCCCTCATGTACGATCAGCGCCAGCGCGCCACCGAGAAAGCCGTAGTCCTGCAGGAAGGTCAGGAGGGCACGTTTGATGATGAAGGCACGTCGCCCTGTACGCTTCCGCAGCATGCCATAGAGGAGGGCGAGGTACATCGGAAGGGAACATAGCTGAAACGGGAAGTACCAGACATTATACTGCCCGCCCTCCACGAGAAGCCACAGCGTCAGCTGCTTCCAGAGCTCCATCACGATCAGCACGATGCCGGCGACAACGACTGGCTTTCCATACATCCGATCCCGCGCCAGCGCCTCTTTCATCGCGGGCTCTCCGCCTTCGGATCTTGTTTTTTCAGATTTTTCTGTGTCTGCCATGTTCTGCCTCTTCCCGTACAGCCGCTCACGTATGTATGCGTCCGCGCATCGATGCCGATGCTTCATCCCCATCTTTTACGCTTCCTGTGCTCATCTGTCAAGGCTGCAGGTGAAGAACTACATACTGTCCTCTGTATCGAGCGCCAATGCCCGTGTCACAAGCTCATAGCTGAATCCCTTCCGGAGCAGTGCGGCATAGAGCTTCCGCTTCTCCTCTACGCCGAGTGCCTCCGTATCCCTGCACTTCTTACGAATCGCCCGCTGCACGGCCGCAAGCTCCGCGTCGCCGGCTCGCGTGTCGTCTGCGCGGAAGTCCTCCATCGCGGCACGGATCTCTACCTGTCCGACACCGCGCTGGTAGAGCTTCTGCTCGATCTCCCGAAGTGACTTCTGTCCGGCATAGGTTTTAATCAGCTGCTCGGCGAAGCGACGGTCATCGATGTAGCCATAGCTCTTCAGCATCTTCATCGCTTCATCGATGATGTCCTCCGTATATTTTCCGGATTTCCGAAGCTTCTCCCGGAGCCGGGACTCACTCTTCTCCGAATGCTCGATGAGATAGAGACAGCGCTCCTTGCAGCGATTCACGAGCTTCTCCCGCTCGCTCAGCTGATCCGGATCCAGCACATAGCGCTCCCCGCTGCCATGCTCTCTCTGAAAATCTTCCAGACTTTTCAATGACGTTTCCTTTCCCGTAGATTCATGCAGCTTTTCGTCCTTCGCATGCTTCTCATGAATCTGCGCAGAAAAGCCGGATCATTCCCTTCGGAATCATCCGGCTGATCAGAAAATACAGTATTACAGCTGCTCCTCTTCGTCCGCATCATCCGACGGCAGCTGCTGCGCAGCCGCCGCCTCGGCCTCGGCGAACTCGTCCTTCGGCAGTCCGTACTTCTCGCGTACGAGACCCTCGATCTCGGCCATGATCGCCGGATTCTGGCGGAGGTACTCCTTCGCGTTCTCGCGTCCCTGTCCGATCTTCTCGCCGTTATAGGCGAACCACGCACCGGACTTCTCGACGATGTTCTCATTGACCGCAAGATCCAGGACGTCACCGGCCTTCGAGATGCCCTCACCGAACATGACATCGAACTCCGCCTGCTTAAACGGTGGAGCGATCTTGTTCTTTACGACCTTTACACGTACACGGTTACCGGCGGCATCCCCGTTCTGCTTCAGAGTCTCCACCCGACGGATATCCAGTCGTACGGAGGCGTAGAACTTCAGTGCCCGTCCACCGGTCGTCGTCTCCGGGTTTCCGAACATCACGCCGACCTTCTCACGCAGCTGGTTGATAAAAATCAGGATACAGTTCGACTTCGCGATGACCGCCGTCAGCTTACGAAGTGCCTGCGACATGAGTCGTGCCTGCAGACCGACGTGGCTGTCGCCCATCTCACCATCGATCTCCGCCTTCGGAACGAGGGCTGCGACCGAGTCGATGACCAGGATGTCGATCGCGCCGGAGCGCACCATCGTCTCGGCGATCTCCAGTGCCTGCTCACCGGAATCCGGCTGGGAAATATAGAGATTATCGATATCGACGCCGATGTTCTGCGCGTACTTCGGATCCAGTGCATGCTCCGCATCGATGAAGCCGGCGATCCCGCCACGCTTCTGCACCTCGGCTACGGCATGCAGCGCGAGGGTCGTCTTACCGGAGGACTCCGGTCCATAGATCTCGATGATTCTCCCCTTCGGGTAGCCGCCGGCACCGAGCGCGATATCCAGGGAAAGGGATCCGGTCGGTACGGTTTCGATATTTAGATTTGCGGCCGACTCGCCGAGCTTCATGATCGAGCCCTTACCAAAATTCTTTTCGATCTGTGTGAGTGCCACATCCAGGGCCTTCAGCTTCTGGTCATGATCCTGATTGTAGTCAACCGGTGCCTTACTGGTCTTCGCTGCCATGTCTATCCTCCATAAAAACGTATGTTCTTTTAATTCACCATTTTAAGCTTAAATCACGTCGCTGTCAAGGAGTATACTCTTTCCTTTTCCTTTGCACGAAGTATAGCATAGTGTTTTTTCTTTGAATATAGTCGTTATGCAGACCATAGTCTGTCTGCGGACCATAGTTCTAGTCTGCGGACAGACCAGAAAAAACGATGCACAAAACACGCACAGGAGACGCTTTTTCAAGCTTTCCGACATCCCGTATCCTAGCACACGGGGTGCGCATAATTTTGCACATCGTTCATTTAAAAATTTTTATTCACAGCTTATTTCCGTCCAGCCGGGGCCCCGGCGCTTCCTGCGGAGGCGTACCGGGCTCCCGGCAGCGCACTGCGAAGCGCGAAATCATCACAGGATGCCCTGCAGTGCGTTCTGGTAGCTCAGCACCGCCGCGGAGGCGTTGATGGCGGACATGTCCGCCTGCATCTTCGATGCGATATACTGCATCGATGCGGCCTTATAATCCGTGGCGCTCATCATGCCGGCGGCCAGCATACGCTCCGCCGAGGCCTTCTGCCGGTCCGCGATCCGGAAGCCGAGCTGCGCCGATTCAACGTCGGTGCCCGCCTGCACAGCCGCGTTATAGAGCTCCGTCATCGTGATATTCAGGTCCTGCTCCGCTGATCTCCGCTGGATATCCGTCGCGGTATAGCCGGTGATGTTCTTATCGACCGTGCCCATCGCGCTGCCATAGGCCACATTATGAAGCCGTGCCTCCGCGATGTCGGCCTCGAGATTCCGTCCGGCCATGTAGCTCGCATCATAGGCCGGAAGCTTTCCGATCGTCACCTTCGCGGTATCCGCCGCATTCCATCCGAGCGTCAGCGCGATCGCGTCCTTCACGGAACGAAGCTTCTCCTCGGTGTCGGCAAGACTCAGCTTCGCGCCATCGAGATTCACCTTCGCCTGCTGCACCTCGAGCGCCGTCGCCGAGCCGAGGGCCTGCTGCCGCACCGTACGCTCATACATCCCCTCGTACATCTCCACCTGATCCTGATACATCTCCCGCAGCTCCACGAGACTCTGGTAGCCCACGAAAGCACTGTTCATACCGGATATCAGGGCCACCTTCGTCGGATGCAGCCCCTGCTTCATCTTCGCCACAAGGGTTGAAATACCGCTTTCTGTCCTGTTCTGGTTTCCGGCCAGACCGGCACCTCCTGTGGACCCGATCGTTCCTTCCAGGATCTTCACCTGCTGAAGCAGTGCCTGTTTTTCTTCCGCGCTCGTGCTGCCCTTCGCCTTCTCCCGGAGATCCGAGATGGTATCTCTCAGATCACTGATCGTGCCTGAAAGCGCATCCGTCATCTGCACCAGTCCGCCGGCACGACCATCGATCATCGCCGTCTGCGTCCGCCCGATGATACTCCGGTACTCCACGAGATCCGGGATTTCGCTGTACTCGATGGTATCATCCATGAGCGCCGCCCAGCTGGCGTCATCCATCCCGTCCGGTCGTCCTGAGGCGTCCTGCCCCGTCAACGTGTGGCTCTCGCCGTAGAGCGGATGGCTGATGGTCGTCGTCGCGGCCAATGCAGGCGATCCGCAGCCGTAGGCACCAAGCGTCAGGATCAGCAGCGCGGTCATGTATTTTCTTTTCTTCATCTTCACTCTCCTGTTCAACTGATCGAATCAGGACCATGTCCAGCATACATTGCGTACTGCATGGACACGCGCATCGACACTGCGCCTGTGTCACCCCAATCCAACCAGCTACATGCTTATACCTTGCGTCAGGATGCGCTGCTGCCCGCGAGACCATCGCGCCCCGCAAGATACGTGAAGTACGCACTCTGAAGCGCATAGCGATCGAGCTTCACGGTATACTCCGCCGCCGACGCACTGTACTGCGCATCCTCGAGATCACGTGCACTGGCCGCGCCTGCTGCGTAGCTCCTGGTCACACGTCCGAGCGTCGTCTGCATATTCTGCAGATTCAGCTCCGCCTTTCGAAGCTCATTCTGTGCACTCAGGACGGCGTTGTAACGTGCCGTCATGTTCGACTGCACCTGATTCTCGTCATTCGTCACGGTGATCTGCGTCGTGTTCTTCGTGCCCTCGCTCTCGGCGAGCGCAAGCTTCCGCTGATCGATCTGCAGCTGGTAGTTATTCTGAAGCGCCGTCTGCGTATCCTGCGCGAGGTTGATCGCCGCGATCATCTCGTCTGTCACCTCCGGCACCGCACAGATCTGCGGCGTCGCGTCATAGTTCCAGCCGAGGTTCACGAGGACGGTCTGCCGTGCCTTCGTAGCCGCTGCGGTCGCGGACTGCAGCGCCGCCTCGGCATCCTTCGCCGTCTTCTGTGCCGTCAGCACATCGAGCTCCGTACCGGTGCCCGCCTGCAGCTTCCGCTGGGCGGCGCCGATCTTCGTCTCATTATACTCCGCGGTCAGCTGATCAAGCTCCTTTGTAAGCTCTGAGGTATAGATTGCGATGATCTGCTGCTTGATGGCCTCCGTCATGTTGCGCTCACTCTTCTGGTTCGTGAGCTCCACGATCTGACGATCCGAATTCGTAATCGTCGTTTCGATGCCCGCGAGTGAGGTACTCCGGGTCATCTCTGCCGACGCATCCGAGATATCTCCATTTCCAAGCGAATTCGAATACGTATCCTCGATGGCATCGAGTACATCATCGTAGTCGAGGTCATAGGTGCCGCTGTTTTCATTGTTCCGGTAGTTCAGCCACATCGCCGACACCGTCGGATTGTACTCATGCACGAGGTCCTGCAGTTCCTCCCAGCTGATCACATTATCGCGCAGCGTCGCCCACTGCTCCGCCGTCCGCTCCCGTTCATAGGAGGTCTGGGCCGGTGCATAGTCCACCGTCGCGGCGAGCACCTGTCCGGACATCGCCATGCAGAGCGCCAGCGTCAGGGCGGTCATCTGCTTTCTGCTTTTCTTCATTGAACTCTCCTTTTCGACGGGCCGCCACATCACCGCGGTCCGCCGCCTGTCTCTGCCAATGCAGGCACCATTCATGCCGTGCCTCCGTGGCTATTTTATCACAAGTTAGCTTGCGCTAACAGTCTTTAATCCGGAAATCCATCCGTCATATCCGAATCGTCCACCGGCGTCGGGTCGTCATCCGGGGTACCGAAACGCTCCCACTCGGAGGCCGCCTTCTGCTGATAATACTCTGCCGGATTGCGGCCATCCATATAGCCGGCCTCCGGAACGTCCTGCTCGACGTTCTTCTTCCGCTTATCCATGATCGCATAGTAGGTCGGCAGCATCAGAAGGGCGAGGATGGTCGAGGCGGTGAGACCGCCGACGTCGACGAGGGCGAGGCCCTGCATCATCTGTCCGTTGTCACCGATACCCAGGGCCATCGGAATCATGGATACGACGGTCGTGAGGGTCGTCATCAGGATCGGACGAAGTCGGGTCGCACCGGCTTCGATCAGGGCACGCTGGAGTGGCATCGCCATACGATACTGGTTCACGGTATCGACATAGAGGATACCGTTATTTACGACGGTACCGATGAGCATCAGGAAGCCGAGGAGCGACGGCATGGAAATCGTCGCATCCACGATCCACAGCAGGAAGAAGGAACCGATCAGCGCAAACGGCAGGGTCGTCATGACCATGAACGAGAAGCGCATGGATTCAAACTGTGCCGCCATGACGACCCAGATCAGGAAGATCGCGATGACGATGGCCGTGCCCAGCGAGCTGAACTCCTCCATCATCATTTTTGTGCTGGAACTCTCCTGGTAGCCGATACCGTTTGTCAGGTACTTCGCGATGACCTCCTGATCGATGGTCTTCGAGGTCTTCTTGTCTGCGAGCTCCGTGTAATCCGCCGTGATGGTCAGCTGATACTTACGATCATCCCGTACGATGGTCGCCGGCGAATCCTCGAATCGGATATCGCAGAGATCCTTCAGCTGCACCTGTGCGCCGGTCGGCGTGCTGAGGAAGATATCCTCTACCTTCTGAAGATTATCATACTCATCCTTCGGGTACTCGACCTTGACATCCACATCCTCATCGTCGACCTGCATGGTCATCGCCTTCGTACCGGACAGCATGCTGTAGAGCTGCTGACCGACCTGTACCGGGGTGAGACCCTCAGCCGCCGCCTTGATCGGGTCAACATGGAACTTGATGAGCGGTGCCGCATTTTCGAGGGAGGAGTGGACCGCCGTGACATCCTTCCGCTGACGAAGCTCGTCCACGATCTGATCGGACGCCGCCTTCAGCTTATCATAGTTCGTCGAGGTGATGATCGTCGAATAGGTATCGTTATCGACGGACATCGTCGACATCATACTGTAGGACTCGACGGTGATGACGGCATCCTTCGTGCCATCAAGGGCTTTTCGCCACTCGTTCGCCTTTTCCTTCGTCGACATGCTGCGGTCCTTCTTCAGGTATGCCGTGACACTGTTGCCACCGCTGCTCATCATGGACATCATGCCTGAGCTGCCGGCACTTACCATATAGTCCTCGGTGTCCGGATCCGCGGCCACCATGGCCTCGATGTTCTGAAGTATCTTATCCACTTCCTCGATCTTGAGACCCGGCTTCGTGGAAACCGTGATATTGACCTGACCCTGATCGGTCTGCGGCATCATCTCCATACGGATCTGTGATGCCAGAACGAAGGACAGGATCAGAAGGCCGACGGTCGAGAGAAGCACCATCTTCTTATGACGGAGCAGCTTCTCCATGATGCGGCGGTACGCAGACTGCATGGAACGAACGGCCTTATAGGCCGGGGCCTTCGTGTTCTCCTTCGGCTTATAGAAGACGAAGCAGAGCGGCACGATGGAGACCGCCGAAATCAGCGAGGCAATCATACAGAAGACGATGGTGAAGCCAAGTGGTGCGAAGAACTGTCCGGACAGGCCCTTCATGAAGCCGAGCGGCAGGAATACGACGCAGGTCGTGACGGTGGAGCCGAGCACGGACTCACCGACGGTCTTTACGGACTCAACGGCGGCACTGCGGCGTGTCTTCGTGCCGATCGCCACATACTTATCCATCGCACGGAAGCAGGCCTCCAGGACGACGATGGAGTTATCGACCATCATGCCGACGCCGAGTACCAGCGCAGACATTGTAATCATATTGAGGGAGTAGCCCATCGCCCACATCGCGATGAGGGCCGTCAGAATCGAAATCGGGATGGAGGTACCGACGATGAGGGATGCCTTCCAGTCACCGAAGAAGATGAAGATGATGATCATCGAGATGATGACCGCGGCGATCATGGTCTGGAATACCGAGGAGAGCGAGCTCTTGATCATATCGGCTTCGTCCTGTACGACGATGATATCGAGGTTCTCATCCTTCGCCTTGAGCTCGTTTACTTCTTCCATGACCTCCTTCGACATGGATACCGCCGAGGAGTCCTGGGTCTTCGTGATGCTCAGCATCATCGTATCGTTCCCATCGTAACGACCGATGGCCGACTTATCCTCCAGTGCGAGCTGCACGAGGGCGATGTCCTTCAGGTAGATCGTACTGCCGTTTCCGGTGACGATCGGGATATTCTGAAGCGACTGTACATCCGGGTAGCTGACCGAGGTGGTGACGGAAAGATCCTGACTGCCGACGCTGGTCGTACCGGCCGGATAGCTGAAATCCGCGGCACTGACGAGCTGCGCCACCGTCGACATGGAAAGATGATACTGCTGCAGCTTCTCCGGGATCAGCTGAATCTGTACGTACTGCTTCTGTCCGCCGGTCGTATCCACCGACGCCACCGTGCTCAGTTTACTGAACTCCGGCGCGATGTCATTCTCGACGTAGTTGTACATGTTTTCCTGCGTCGGATTCTGTACCGTGAGGTACATGGACGGCTGCCCGTTCATGCTCATCTCGATAAAGGTCGGATCGTTCGCGCCATCCGGAAGCTTCGACTTGATGGCATCCATTTTTTTCTTCAGCGCGTCGTAGGCTTCATCCATATCTGTACCATACTCGTACTGGATGATGGTCATGCCATAGTTTTCCGCTGAACGGGAGGTAACCTCCTTGACATCCGACAGGACGGATACGCCGTCCTCGATCGGCTTCGTAATCAGCTTATCCACATCCTCCGGTGATGCGCCCGCATAGGTCGTGCTGACGATCATCATCGGCATATCGATATCGGACATGAGCTCCATCTTCTGGTTCGTAATGGACATGAATCCGAAAAAGATCAGACTGACGACCACGAGGAAGGTGGTAACCGGTCTTTTCAGGACAAATTCGGTTATTTTATGCATAGTATTCTCTCCTCAGGTTCAGTTTGCTGCACTGGTCTCGGTCGTCTCTGCGTCTGCGGATGTGTCCCCGGTCGTCTGTCCATTCGCATCCGCGATGCGGACCTCGGCACCATCATAGATGTCATCGGTCCAGCTGTTCACGATCTGCTCCGTGCCATCGAGGCCATCCGTCACTTCA
>ERZ1026864.783-NODE-783-length-17175-cov-4.835222_pt1 | contig 17175 bp, 10 predicted proteins | sample MGYA00380162_ERZ1026864 | MGnify/ENA primary metagenome ERZ1026864 (study PRJEB33269, sample SAMEA4719798) | human gut metagenome | biome: human-associated habitat; feature: organic feature; material: feces | place: Cameroon | collected 2013-10 ... | reverse complement strand
CTTTGTCTTCGAGTTTTCGGAAAAATTCTCCGGCTTTTCGCTCTGGTTGTTCTGTTTCTTTCTTTTCAGCTGTATCATAATCTCTCTGATCACACCTCCTGTAATGCACAATCCGTTTTTTCTTTTGAAACGAAATGGTTGAAGCTATAAATTCTGTTACGCTTTCGTTATTGATACCGAATATAAATAGCGCCCCGACTACTCCCATAACAATCGCACCCGCAATCAGTGTCACCATGATGCTGAGTTGAAGTATTTTGAATATGTTATAGATCACCACTTCAACAACAATCGTCTCAATAAAATTCCGATCCGGTATATGAAAAAACTTCCGGTGATCGTTCAGGTTATCCGGTATATAATATCTGTCCGGTCTGTCTTCATCGATCATCTTTCTTGCTCCTTTCTTTTCTGTCATACTTATTTATTGGTCAAGAAATCAAAATTTATGGAAAAATTAGATAAGTTCTTCGAAGTGTAACGAAAAAGATACGTGTATTAGAGAATGTAACAGATATAAATATTATCAAATAGTACAGTAAAAAAGACCACCTCATGTTTCAAAATGAGATGATCCTTTCGAATAGCCTGAATAAACAAAAGACACCCATGCATGTCTATGCACGAGTGCCTTTCAACCGTAATCAGTACGGTTTTCTCAGATAAATAATAACATATTTTTTCAGACTTCCGCAATAGCAAATCACTGACTTGCTTTCTTATAGCCTGCGTAGGTTACGCCGGTGCAATAGAAATAAACCACTGTTGCCCCATTTCCGCCCCTAATTGTCTCTACTATAACACCTTTTGATCTCCAACCATCCATTTTTACAGCTGTAGTATTAAAATACATAACCGGATATGGATACCTGCTACTCGGAAAATGTGTTAAAGTTCCATTCATAACTTCATTCAGCATCTTAAGCTGTCCCGAAGTTGCCCTCCGACTATTTGGATTCCATTCGTGCGTTACATACAACTTTTTATATGCGTCAAGATAAGAACCATTTCCATACTTTACGGCACCATACATATCTGTTTTGTTATACCTTGCGTAGTGGTATACTGCTTCGGCACATGCCCTGAATCCATTATCCTCTCCGAATTCTCCATGCAATGTCGTCGCAATAATTGTCAGTTTGTCATCTGACACCCCCGGAAGCGCATCGCTTACAACATCCTGCATAAACGGAAGCATGGTATCGTCTTTCCAATACCCATCCTTTTCAAGAGCTGCTGTATCTGGACGATAAAATACGGAAAAACCATTGTAGTTATCTGACACGACAACTGTTCCTGCGCTGCCGCTGCAATGCACCCATCGGTTGTTTCCCATATAGATTCCAACATGATTCCAATTTCCGCCACTGCTTCCACCTGTGCGTTTGCATCCAAGATCTCCCGGTTTGAGTTCAGATTTAGAAATTTGTTTCATCCTAGAACTTGATGTGATTATTCCCGTTGATCCCATTTGATTGTATATATCATCTGGGTTGCTTCCGTCTTTTTTACATAATGCGTTACGATACACCCATTGAACAAAGCCAGAACAATCCAATCCTTTATATGGATGCTTTGAATCTGAATCACCTGATGGCTCACCCCAATGTGTGTTCCATCCGTAATATGGATAGGAACGTTGACCTGTGTTATTATACGGAATACGACCTACGACATTAAGGGCAGTTTTAATCAGTTGTTTTCTGTTTTTTGAAGTGCCACTTGGTAATCCCTTTAAGTACGCTTCAATTTCATCCTCTGTTAACACCGTTCCATACACAGATCCAGACACATTGCTACCGCCAACAAAACCTAATTCATTTAATTTATTTGTCAATGTCGTATAATACTCTGAATAGGCCTGCTCGTTAGTTACCTGACTATCATCAGTTCCATCGTTATTGGTTAACAACGCTTCGTTAGTTTTGCTTTTTTGATATGTCGCATTAGCATCTGTACCGAACACATTGAATATATCAGTTGTGCTAAATGGTACAAGTGTTACTTCATCCCAATATGTAGTCGCTGTATAAGAAATATCCTTTCCTTTCTTATCGTGCTTTTCAACATATGAAGAACTGCTCTTTCTTTCAAGGGTATATGTAAGAAATTTTGCATTACGCAATTTTGACTTGTATCTCGTTAACTGTCCAGTTGCAAAGTCGTCAGTTACAGAATAGCATGCCATGATATTTGCATAATCTACGCTATTAAATGGATTTTCACCAATTGTTGAGATTGTAAGCGAGGCGCTATAAGAGCAATGTTCTCCATAATCAATACTTGCGCACTGATTTGCGTAATTAGTGATCTCTGTCACTTTGTCATCATATGCAATATCAAGATAGTGTTGGGTAACATCCGCGTAAAATTCCAACACTCCATCATAATCACCGGCTTCCGCTAACTTGTCGATTTCTTCCTGTGTTACGATTTCTCCGCTGCTTCGAACCACTACTTTTCCATCTACAACGTCATAATACCAATTCAAAGCTTTTGAGAAGATAGAATTAACACAACTCAATACGGATTCCACTGCATTTACTGTGCCATTAATAACTTCCTGCACCTGCTCGCTATCCACTCCAAATTTACTTCCAACGGCATTAAAGATCATAGCAGGTGTATTAGCGCATATAATAACCATCAGAATCGCAATAAGTGCCGCCGGTCCTAAAATCCAGCCTGCGATTTTAAGTAAAAACTGTCCAAGTGCTTTCGAAGCTGCTTTGGCAACACCTTTTGCAGCGTTCTTGCCTGCATTCTTAAGTGCTTTCTTCGCACCCTGCGTTTGAATCTGCTTTGCAAGCTCGACTGTACTTTTTGCAGCTCTGACCGGAGCCATGTTATTAACTTTATTCTTGACACCGTTCTTAATGCCGTTGCCAGCCTCTTTCCCAATGGTTTTTGCGCCATCCTTAAATCCTTGATCTTTAAGCGTGTTTGCAGCGTGTTTTGCTGCTTTCCCTGTATTGTATGCGCCTTTTGCTGCATCAATAGCCCCATTTGCTCCGCCTATCGCACTGTTAACGGTATCACGCGCTTGTTGCGCGCCGTCGGTTAAGGCATCGCCACTATCATAATCTGACTGATCATTTTCTGCACCCATATTCTCACTTCCTTTCGCGCCTTTGTAAAGTCCAAGAGGGACTCATGCCCCTCTTGATCATCTACTTTTTCTCTTTTCCCTTTTTACTTCCGCCATAATTGTTGCCACGTCTTCCAAAATCATCATCTCTTGGTGCAGAACGAACGCTTAGTGGTACTCGTTCAATAACATCGCCACCACCAATAACCTTTGTATAAGAACCACTGTCAGCCACAATTTCAATGACGTTCTTGCTTCCATCCTCATTTGTAACCGTCCATCCGTTCTTATTATCGTTAAAATCAATTGATTTTGGTGTAGCACCGGTCATTGCAGAATAAGCGTTAGTATCGAATACCTGATTCATGCCCATCCAACTTACCTGACCGACCTTTTCATTGTCGTCAGCAAGTAATTCATCTTTATTGATATTTCCAATAAGGTCCGAGCATGAACCACTGATTGACTTGGATCCGGCTACAGGATCAGCAAAGGTCGCTGTGTAGTTAGATCCATCAGAATCAAAGCCAATCATCGCTGTGCCAGTTGCAATGTTATTGCTTTCCATTGGCGCTTTTAATGCATCTGTTACAATATCCGCAGGCACATTTGCGTCTTGTCCAATATGGATATATCCGCTATCAAAATCGATCTTACTCATAGCAGCTGAAGGATCGGCAGTCGGAATAAATCCTGCTGTACCACCAAATTCGTTATCTGCCAGAGTTGTTCCTTCAATTTTTCCTGCCGTTTCAGCTGACACAATACGTCCAAGATTTTTCTGTACCCCATTCTCTCCTGCTCCTATCAAAGAGAACTCTCCATTTCCAAGAGAAATTGCTTCCATAGATGATGCTGGTATTCCCTGACCAATAGAGCCAAGAGATTCCGATATAGTCTTAGCCGCAGTTGCTCCGACTGCATCAGCAAGTGCCTGATGCGTTCCAACCTTTGAGCCTGAAATTCCAAGGCTGCTAGAGCCTTTAATCCAAGCCTTCATAGTCGCTCCGTTCGGATCCTTAAGCTGTTTCCAACCGTTTCCGTTTTTTTCATCAAATGAAAGACTTCCGGTTGCACCGTTGGCTGTTTTAAAGTTAATCATCCCATTCTTGCCAACAAGGGAGCCGGGTAGAATTCCCATTTTTGAGAAATACTGCTCTCCAAGAGCTGTACTAACCGCTTGCACCATTCCTTTACTAGACTCGCCCATAACACCATTAAACGCACCTTTTTTGATTTGATTCCGGGCAACTTGCCGTCCTTTAAAATTGCCACTGCTTACAAGGTGTTGTGCTACAGATGCTGCAGCGGCTCTTCCCATATTTGCCGCTGTGCCAGATAACGTACCATCTTTTGCAGTGTTACCCATGCCTGTCGTAGACGTCCCTCGCGTACCAGTTATCGTACGCGCAGTGTTCATCGCGAATTTTCCAATACCACCTGCAGCATGAATTGCACCACTAGCCATACGTCCCATAGCCATCATATTAAGAGCCGATCCTCTAATCTCATCGAAGACACTTCCCGTTTGTACAGCATCAAGGCCAAGACCTCTCATGTAATTATCAATCTTCTGTCCTACTGTAATGAAAGCTAAAAGAAGAATACAGAAAACGAAGCCAGGGACTGTAATCGTTTTTCCATTATACCTTGTTATAACGCCTCCATTGTTAGTGTAATTGTATATAGCTATAATAACACCGTCTACAAATACAACATTAAAAATCATAAGTAAAAGTTGACATAAGATCATTCTTAAATAAGCATGAAAGATTTTCGATGTGGATTTCGAGCTTGCAGTTGCAAATGCGAGAGGAGACAAATAAAAAGCGACACAAAGAACTACATATCGTTCTGCTACTTCAAGTGTAAGCTTTACAAAACCAAAAAAGATTGCACACAAACATCCAATTGTGATCAAGTCGATGACTACTGCATTTCCTGCTCCAATGTTCCCATATGCATCTTGTAGGTTGGTGCAAAACTTTGCCCACATGGAATATTTATTTCCACCAAGTTCTTTTTTTGTATTCGTAAGCATATATGTGATCGTATTATAAGGTTTTGTCATAAAATTGAATTCTATGTCTACGATTTGACCAGAATACATAACCAAAAAATAGGATACAGCAGCTCTCACTCCTAGCTTAAGAGGATCTTCAAATTCCTCTGATATATATGACACGAGATTCGCAAGTAATTTCGCGCAGATAATTAAAACACAAAGTCCATATCCAAGATAACGAAAAGCATCATACAATGATATATCCATGCCATTGCCAGAAGAGCCAAAAAATGAGAAGAAAGCATCGAACGTATCTCTTTGCATATGAAAAAACATAAACATGGAGTAACTTAATAATTCAAAAAGGCCACATAGATTAAGCAAAACCCACGCCACAAATTTATCAAATACCCATTCCATAAATTTTGTATTACTACCTTTGGTAGTATCCCCTTTCTTCTGTAATAAAGTCAAAGAAGCACGATCGGCTAAAAGCCGCCGTGCTTCTTTTCCCACTTTTAAAAAATGTTTTGAAACAACTTTGTCATCTCAAAAGATGTAGCTGATTCTGGAAAAAGCTTACTTGTGCTGTAATTTCCGGAAGATTTCGTCCGCCCTGAATTTTATCAACGATACCCTTTCCATAAGTGAAGAATGCTCCAAGAAGCATAATCACAACCCATGTGATAGCAATTCCTTTTGCAATCAATCTTGATCCATCCACAACTTTCGGGTTATGCGAAAAGTTTGTAAATAGAAGTGCAATTGCAATGGATGCGGCGGCAACCGGCGTTGCGACTTTTGTAACATCCGTGTATACATCCACTGCTGCAGTCTTCACGTCATCCACTAAGTCTGCGTGTGATGTTGTGACGCACAATACGACGAGTGCAAGAAGCATAATTGCCGCAAATGCCAAGTACCAAAGTTTTGTCAGGTCTTTCTTCTGGCCTTTCACCATTTGAGTGTTCGCAACCATATTGGTCCTCCTTTCTGTGTGTGTCGGTTTCCCGCGTTTAACATGCGTCTTTCTCTCCAACACATGCCTATATATTTCTTGGCCAGAAACTGAGTATTTATGGAAAAATTTTCAAAGTTTTTTGATTTTTTGCAAAAAAATAAGCCTCGGCTAGGCTTTGCTATTCGAGGCTCAAAAATGCGTTCTTTAATTAGACATTATTTTTCATCTGCTCTATCAAAATTTCTTCCATCCCTGCACTCCGTGCGTCTGTGATAAGCTTTTGAAGATTCAATCAGGAACCCTACCGTCTCGCGATAAGCTTCCTGATTGCTCTTTTTCCGGTGACTCACACCATTGTATATGCGCTCGCATTGCAGGATGCGTAACAACCAACAGAACACGTTCCGTTGCAGCCGCCACAGTTAGAACATCCATTGCATGAAGTACACTGCCCACTGCAATCGCCACCACATCCACCAGTACAAGTTCCAGTACAGGTGTTTGTGCATGTATTATTACAAGTATCTTTACACGTATTCTCACAGGTATCCTTGCAAGTGTTATTACAAGTTTCATAACATCCACCGTTGCATGTGCCGGAACATGAATATGCACATCCGGATCCGCATCCGCTGCAACCATTGCAACCATTGCAATCTCCTGTACAAGTATCTTTGCACGTATTATCGCATGTACCTTTGCATGTTCCATTGCAACCGCCTGTACAAGTATTTTTGCACTCTCCCTCACACGTTCCTTTGCATGTATAATAACACTCCCCTGTGCAGCTCTGTAAACATCCAAAACGGCAATCATCCATACAATCGCCTGTGCAATTTCCAGAACATCCACTCGAACAATTCATACACCCTTTTCCGGTTCCACCTTCTGCATTTGTATCAATATCCGAAATAATTGCCATTGTAGCGGCAATTACAGATGTATCCCTAAGTGTTTTCTTTAAATTCTCTTTTTGTTTATCATGGGAGGTTTTACCCCCCCCCGATTATTTTCTTAGTCTCTTTCTCATCCATACATCTGCCTCCATATTCCGGCCGGAGATTTCCTTATGGAACCTCGGTCGGAACTCATCTTGAAATTTATCCAGCTTCCTGATTTCTCTTTCCCCGGTGGATCACACCATTGTATATGCGCTTGCATTGCACGAAGAATAACAGCCAATTGAACATGTTCCATTACAGCCGCCACAGTTGGAACAACCATTGCATGACGTGCACTGCCCAGAGCATGAATTTGTGCAAGTGCCACTGCAGGATCCATAACAACCCGAATCGCAGTTACCGCAGCTATAACATCCTCCACTGCAGCTACCAGAACAACTGTTGGAGCATGCACCTCCACATGAACTGCACCCATAAGAACATAAATTACATGTTGTACTGCACCCGCCAGAACAACTTGATCCACAACCATTGGCACAATCACGACAACTACTTTGGCATGCAGCAGCACAAGTGGTATCGCAGCCGCCTCCGCAACGATTGGCGCATGCAGCTGTACATCCAGTTCCACAATGATTACCACATGTTCCGCATGTAGCCTCGCACCCGGTACATGCACTAGATCCTGCATAAGAAACCATATTTTGATCCACGGTATCCGCAACACCCATTGCAATTGCTACAGCGGTTGTTGTCTTTGCTATGCTTTTTAACCTTTCTTTTCGTTTACTCCGTGAGGGATTTTTTCCCCCCCCCCGATTATTTTTTTAGTCTTTTTCTCATCCATGCCAGAACCTCCGATCAAGTTTATCCAAAAATCAGAGAATATAGTTGCGATGTAAGTGGCATTGAAAAGGTTTTCGCCGTTGTTCTGAAATTCATAAATCCTGCCACATTGGAAGCCGATAAGAGTGATGCCTCATCAACAGCACTCTTCGTTCCACAGTAGGAACATTTGTCAGATCCATCCGCATAGTCGTGAAGCTTGGCAGCTCCCCAAGGAGAACCGGTTGCAGTGCCGTTGTAACAGAGAACATCAACTCCTGCGAAGAGATTGTCCTCTCCGCTTGTGAAAGAATCCGGCAATGTCACATGCTTTAAGCTTGTACATCCACTGAACGCATCTTTGCGGATCTCTGTAATGCCATCCAAGAATTTAATATCAGTGATCGTGTCAAGTCCTGCAAAAGCGTAAGCACCGATCTTACTTCGCGTCGGTGGAACAACAATCTTGGTCAGCTTGACATTAGATACTGAAAAGTCAGCGGAAAGAATGCTCTCTCCAGATAAGAAACTCTTAACAGTGTTGTATACCGAGGTTTCATCCGTCTTATAAGTCTCTTCTGTATAATCCTTGTAAATGGTGGCGCCAAGTGTTCCGGTCAGGTCATCCCAAGGAATAATCAGGTTTCCGTCTTTATCGTAAATTCCACATGCCTCTCCGACATAGATCGGGATGTAACAATCAGCCGCTTCATAGTTCTTTGATTCTGCCGACATAAATTTAATATAGGTGGTTCCTTTCTTCACACTGCCAGAAGAAATCTTGTATCCTGAGAAAAGCTTTGTTGATGATGCCGGAATCAGTACCTCTCCGGTTTTCTCATCCTTTACCTCATCGACAGTGATGCTATCACTCTGTTTCTCGATTGTAACCATCTTATTGAGGTTTCCATCCGTAACAGTAACATCGCCCTCAGAAAGATTTGTTTTGACACTTAACAGGCAGAACGAATCCGGAGTCAGTGTGATCTCGCTCTTATTAAATTCCAGCTTTCCCGGAGCCTTATCGATCACAACCTTTGCAGATCCGTTGATCGTCTTATATCCCGGCAGCTCTACCTTGTAGTAAACCACATGGGTTCCTGCATCAATGCACTCTGGCGGAATTGCGCTATACTCTCCATCTTCTGATGAAGCATATGTTACAACGGCATCCTCGAATCCGGCTTTCGGTGTAACAAGGATCGTATGATTTTCTCCGTCATATACACCGCCTTCCGGCACTGCAACGTCCACCGCCATCGTTCCATTCTTTACATGAATCTTAATGGTCTTGGTTGTCAGCTTATAGTTCTTGGTTTCCGGAATGGAAATGTTCAGATCAACATCTCCTTCCTTGATACCGCTGCTAACGGTAATCTGATTGCCATCTCTTGTAGCAGCAAGGCATCCATCATTATTCTCTGTGGTAAGAGAAATCTGTGTGTCATCCTGCTCCTCTGATTCAAAGGTGTAGGTCTTCTGCTCTGGGAATACCAATGTATCCTCGGAAGTGCTTAATGAAAGTGCTCTCTCTGCTTTCTCGATTGTTACCTGTGCGCTGCCCTCAATCGGAGTACAGCTGCTGAATGAAATCTTATAGTATACCGTATAGGTTCCTGCGTCGGTATACGTTGGACACACATTTGACCATCCCTCTGCATCAATTCCAAGTGCATCCTCTGAGTACATGATCTCAGCTCCCGGGCAGTCGATAGAAATGCCGTGGGCATTCTTGTCATATACACCGTGATAATCCTTGACCTCTGCTACCATGATCGGAAGGATCGTAGAGGCACCACTACGTCTGTGTGTAACCGTAATATATGCAGTACCATTTCCTACCGTATTCATGACACCAAGCGAATTAACGGTCACAACCGATGAATTCGATGATGTATAAGAACAGTCTGCATTGATAACATCTCCGTCTGGTGATGTTACCTCGATTTTCTTTGTGCTGCCATCGTCATTCACAAAGGTCGTATCAGCCACTACCTTGATGTCTGTTACTTCTGTAACCTGAATATGTACCGTTGCAGGTGGTATGCTTCCATCTGCAAGCGCTACGGAAATGTCGGCCTCGCCCTTTTTAAGTGCAGTCACATGACCTACACTGTTAACCTTAAGAACGCTTGGATCTGAAGAACTCCATACAAGTCCCCGGTTGGTGGCATTCTCTGGTGTAAATGTAATCTTAAGTGACTGCATGCTGCCGACGCTCATCTTGTCGGAGCATGCTTCAAGAGTCATGGATGTAACCGGCACAGATTCCGTAGAAAACTGTGCGTAATATGTCTTACTGTCTTCTACAGTTGCAGGAAAGCTCTGTCCTTTAATGTACACGTTACCCTCGGCATCTACCCAATGAATGAACACCTTGCCGTTTTCGATCGGATCATCCGGGACAGGATAGGTATCCTTATTCTTTGCAGAAAAACTACGGTATACGGTATCCTGATCAAGCATATAGTTGATGATAAAGTTTTCATCTTTCGATTTTGTCACATACATGTACTTCTTCGAATATTCTACTGATCCGATGTTACCAATCGGGTTTCTATAAAATGCTGCAGCCTTGATAAAAAGGAGTCCCTTCTTCTCATCTGCCTTACTCACAGAGATACGAACCTTCTCTGACGTACTGTGGTACTGATAAAGAAGGTTTTCCATAACATCTGATACAAACTGCTGACGGTCGGAAATCTGATATGTGTTTGTCTCCATACAGTTCTCCACCGCATTATCAACTGCATTGGCAAGGGACTCTCGAATCTCGTTTTCTCTCATCATACGACCAGATGTTGTCAGTATGATCATAAGAATCAAAAATGAAATTACGCTCATGCCAAAGCCATAAACAACGTTTTTCATCGAATTTCTCCTCTCTCATCGGGACGATGCCCGGATTTATGAATTGATTCGTTTTTATATGTTACAGTGCTGCCAAAAGAAATGTTTTTCTTATAAGCTGCTTACCGGACGCCCTTACTTCTATATAATAGAGTCCTCGCTTATTGGCAGTGATCGTATGATTCTTTCTATCATAGGTCACTTCCCCATTATCGTAAGCGTCAACTCCCTCGTTGTTCTTAATCCATGCAACTGAAAAAACAGATGTTGAGTCAGTAGATGAAAAAATAGATGACAAAGGCATTGCCTGTCCTACTTTAAGTCCATCCGATGTCTGCTTTACCTCATATGTCACACTATTATGCTGTGCTACTTTATCTGCCTGTGACATTCCCGGACTCATATCTGCTCCGATCGTTACACTTGCTCCGACTGCTCCAAGCAATCCTTTCTGCCCTCCGATTGGCAGGACCAGAAGAATTCCAAGGATCAGCATTGCCACGATAGCAGTGATGATCGTGCCGCCGTATTCCTCAATGATCATTTTCATAATCAATACCATTGGCAGATCGGCGGATGAATCTTCCATAATATATAGAAGAAAATCATCCTTTCCCGATCATACCTATTCCTTTCTCAGTTTATCAATAAGTTACTCTGCACTGTGTACGACACTTCTTGAACTTTTCGAACCACTTGTCAAGGCTTCCTACCTTCTCAAAGTCACCGATACCATTCTCCTTGATGAACTTCTGTGTATCAAGTACGTCCTGATGTGAGAACTCCCATACCTCTTCCGGTGTATTATTTTCCTCATTGGCAAATCCTTCATACACTTCCTTCTTCCATGCCGGATCTGTATACCACTTGCTCTCCGGGTGAAGACCTCCGACATACAGATATACCGGAACCAATGTTCCATCATCTCTTGTCGTAGTTCCTGCATAACCCTTGCCGTAATAGTTCGGGCTTGTCGGATCACCAATCTCGAATGATTCACGGCGAATACCTCTTGTGTCACCGGTTTCATAATAAAGCTTTCCTACCAGATCATCCGGTTCCAGTGTGTGATTACCATTTACCCAGATATTTACGGTGTATCGTGTTACATTTCCTGCCGAATCTGTTGCACGGAAGGTAACGGATACAGCTCCGGTATGTTGCAGTTTCTTAAGTTCGGACTTGTTGAAGTTTTCAACTACAACATCCGTCCCGTTGGTCAGTCGTCCGTCCTCACGATCCATTACCGTAACGTGATTTAATAACCACTCATCCGTAACCTTATCAATATCTTTCTCACTGATTGAGATCTCATCCATATTAATGAACTCTGGGAACTGATCCCATACTGCATACAGATAAGTACCATTAGGATCGTTATTTGTCTTGGTCAAATCTGCGTTGAATGCATTCAGGTCAGAAATAGCTGCATTTAATTTAGCCTGTGCCTTTTCGTATAAATCCTTATGCATGTTATACCGTTTTTTTAATTCCTCAAGTTCATCCTGAAGCTGTTGCTTTCTTCTATTTGCAAAAGAAACCTCTGAATAATAGCTATTCCATGCACTGTTATAGGCTGACATTGCTTCAGCATAAGCTTTCTGTTCTGCCTTAGTTGGTTTATCCGGAAGTGGAGATGGATAAGCAACTGAAGGCGACGATGGGTAACGAACACTGTCAATCTGATTTTGAACCTCTATGATCTGCTCTTTCAGCTGATTCATCTTTGCTTTTTCTTCATCTCTCTTCTGTGTCTGTGTCGCGATCTCCCGGTTAAGTACCTGCTCATATTGGATCCATGCATTCTTAGATTCAATGATCTGTGATGCACGAGATGCAGTGTCAACCGGATTCAGCGCTGCAAGAGGTTTTGGAACCGGGCTTGCAAGTTCGCCGCTGCTCCATGCAGGATTGGTCTTCGCCGGATGCTTATATCCGTAATAGAGATAAGCCAAGTCTTTTCCGCTCTTCACTCCATTCGGATAATCGATCACACTCTGTGACTTTGACCAGATCGCATCGGTATCTACGGACCATCCCATGAAGCGGAAATACTTGTTGTACTTTTCATAGATGGTTGAGCCTGCACGGATCAGATAATCTTGCTCCTCATAGATATCATCCTGAATACCGATTTCATATTTATAAACCTTTGGAGTATCGGTATCATACTTCTCTCCGAAAGAACAATCCTTAATGGTCACATTGCCATTGATGTCATATCCGAATGGTCCATCGGACTCTCCGCCGAAGTCTGATCCGGATTTATATGTTAAGGAAAGCTGGCCTACCGGTTTTACTTCCGGATCTTTTTCCTCAACCGTGTTCTTTCCGGTCCACTGTGCGTACAGTGTAATGGTCTTGCCATTTGCTGACGCAGAACCGAACAGCTTCTTATATACAGATGCATCGATCTTCGTTCCTGCCTTAATGCTTGTACCACTTCCATCCGGCTTGGTGTTCCAATTTGCATCCGGGTTCTTTCCATTCTTCTTATAAGAATTGGAACGGATGCTCTGTGTCCACTTATCATAAGTAATCGTCTGATCCGATACCATACCGGATGTTGCCCCGTTTCCGTTGTACTGGATCGTACACTTGTTAGGCTTCCACTGTGCATACAGTGTAACCTTTTTCTTCGTGGAATCATCAAGATCGATTGTGTTATAGCTTACCGTCTGGCAGTTATCGTAGTAAACGCCCTTATTCTTGGACTTCCAGGTATTCGTCTTATTGGTGTGATAACCGGTCTTTTTGTAAGTGATGTTGGAAAGCATCGTTGTAGTATCCTTTGGCGCGTTCTGCGTTGCCATAGTTCCGGATGTTGCTCCGTTGCCGTTGTAGATGATCTGATACTGATTCTTTGATGGTGGATCACCCTTGTCATTGTTTTCTGCATACAGGTTAATCGTATGCTTGTTATCATCGGACGCATCAGCGAGTTTCCACTTTCCGTTGAAGTTGAAAAGCTTCATCATGGTTTTATTATTGACTTCCTGAAGTTTCTTATAAGTTGTACCTCCACTACAGTCTTTGTTGGTGTACCACTTGTCGATACCGAGGTAATCGTTGAAGTAGTTTAATCCATTCTCTGTTCCAAACTGATCTCCCTCATCATAGACAAATGTTTGGGATCCGATAAACTCTCCGTTGACATGGAAGCGGACATTAACTTTCAATGCGTCGGAAGTCATGTTGATGGTGGTGTTCTTATTTACAGCATTGGCATTACCATCTCCACCTTGATCACTTGTCACCTGCATATTTGAATGTGTTCCAGAGACAAAAGCGTATCCTTTATTGTTTCCATCTTTTCTTGCCTCTACAGTCACTTTAGGACTATCACCTTTTTCAACCCATGTCGCAACGTAGTTTGATCGTTTCGATCCACAACGGCTGCCATCAATTTTTGGATTTGTAAGACCATCATCACATTTGCCTTTTAATGATACGCCACTCCACTTAACCTTCTGGTTGAAATAGCCATCGTTAAAGTATGGTCCATTCATCATGCCGCATTTCCTAGCCAAGCCGTCTGCTTGGGATTTTGTCGTTGCGGTTCCAATCAAAGTTCCACCATTGCTGTAATCACGAAACTCGATAATCGCATTCGCAACAAGCTGATAATCATGATCGTCGATGTAGTCATCTTTAATTCCATACAACACATAACTCATACGGCTACTGTCGGCACTTCCGGAAGTTTTGATTTTGCTTTTATCACTAAGCATAACCTTTTCCGTTTTATAAGTTTTGCCGTCACGAATAATCGTAAAGTTCCAACCTACAGTATGAAATCTTTTCCCCGAATTGGGATTCGCATGGCTTATAGTTCCCCATACAATGTCACCATCCTTATTAATCTCCATTGGGGAACTCATTGCCGCTTTCACGGTGTCCGACTGCGTGAACGTATATCCACAACAGCCTAGTAGCATCACTAGCGCCATCAATGCACTAATGATACGTTTTTTAAATCGCTTTACTTTTTCGCACATAGGATCCTCCTTATATATAATATTGGCTATAATGCCCTTACTACTTCATTGAACGTGTTTCTTGATTTTATGGAAATTATTTGAAAGTTTTTCGGAAAATTTTGGATTTATCGGCATAAAAAAAGACCACACTGTATTTCTACAATGTAGTCTCAAACCTCCTTATTACTTATGCCTCTGTGTTATTGTTCTGTGGGGGATAATGGAAATGATTTACCATTTGGTATATAAAACCATCTACAGACATTCCTGCCTTTTGAGCTGCAATTTCCGAAGAAAGTGAACCTTCCTCCACAAGCACATAGAGCATTTCCATCTGCTCTGCACTCTGTTGTGGAACCTCATGCATATAAGGAGCATCTTCTTCTGGTGGCACTTGTTGATTCGTCTGTTGATATGACATCTGTTGCGCTCTCTTTTCGTAATGCTTCATCTGATAAATATAATAGCCAAGAATGATCGGTGTAATAATCAGTCCAAACAAAATACACAATGTAACCTTCAAAAGAAACCCAAACCATGTGATATGGTACGGCATCAATCTCCACGGAACCGGAAATCCTGCAAAGACAAATCCTATAAAGAACGCTGCGCCGATTCCATCCTTGAAGGCAAGTACAAAGCCAATACCAAACGCAATAGCGACATAAATGAGTGTGGTTCTCAGCTTTTCCTTGAACTCTAAGTATTCAACTTGATCTGTAAACTCTGTAGAAAACATAAAACTCCTCCTTTATCTTTTGATTCGATATAACAATCGTAACACTTTATTTTTAAAAAGACCACACCAAGATTGATGTGGTCTGTCTTTTTACATTAATATGCGATTTTCCAAGTATCAGCATTCTCAATGTAAATTCGGTGCGGCTTTCCATTGGTTCCGAAAAATTCCTGCCAATTTGTTCCTTTACCACCAACTTTCATAGAATATGTTTTTCCCGGTTTAATTGTTTTAGTTCCAAAATCATCTGTGTGAATGCCAATGACACGATCAATTTCACCTTTACTATTTAATCCAACAGCAAGGAGTGTCAGATTTGTTACTGCATTCTTACCCTTATTGGTAACAGAAAGAGTTTTTCCATCCGCGCTAAGATTGATCTTAATATTGCTGACTTCTGATTTATGAGTCGATTTCTTAAAATCGGTAATTCTTGTCTTGAACTTGGTATAGGTGCGGGCGGTAATAATATCATAATCGGTTGTTCTAATATCAATTCCATCCGTTTCCATGAATACTGGTGCAATATAATTTACGCTACCATCCGGATAATAGTCAGTTGGATATTTAGAGATCTGTCCATTGTCAAATTTGAAAAAGGTATCGACTGGTGTAGCCTTTGTAATATAAGCGCTTTCTCCCGGATTAAGTACATACACACCCATGTAGTAATCGTACTTGCCCGTCCACTCATACTTGTAGTTTTTCTTCTTGTTCATCGCATAGAAGTCGCCCCATAATTCAAACTCAACCGTGTAATCATTGTTATTCGTGATCTTGTACGCGAGTCCTGCACCACCGAAGCCATTGCCTGCGGTCGGGATCTCCTCAAACTTGAGTAAGCTCTTGCTGATCGGGCGAAGCACTGTAACCTTGTACTTGTAGGTCTTGCCATATAACTTGGCGGTAATGGTCGTTGTGCCTTTCTTCTTTGTCGTAACCTTGCCGGTAGAAGAAACGGTTGCTACCTTTGGATTGCTAGACTTCCATGTAGCCTTGTTGGTCTTGTAGCGGAACCAATAGTGCTTACCGTCCTTGTCCATCAGATCACAGAAGTTACCTTTGCTGTCCAGAGAATCGGTGCTTCTCTTATAGAATGTGAATGTATAGGTCTTACCAAGATCAAGCTTCTTTGATGTAGAGAAGTTGATATTCTTGGTTGATGCACTGATCTTATAAACATCATTTGTCTTGGCTTCCGTTGGTGTTGCTGCCGGTACGCATACTGCAACGAGTACGATCATCGCCATCAGTGCCAGTGTACGAAAATGGAATTTGTTGGTCTTTGTATTATTCTTTCTCATAATGCCTTCTCCCTTCTATCATAATGATATATCAGAGTTATCGACGAAGCAAATCATTTTGTGATAAAGCTTATTTAGATTTGCTAAGTCTAAGTTACTTTCCTTCTTTCTGATTATATTATAGCAAACATACGTTCGATTGTAAAGGGATTTTTAATAAAACTTGCTTAAATTTATCAAGTTTTCGTTAGTTTTCGTAAGGGTAAGCTAGGGAAGGCAAAACTTGGCTAGTTTTATGGGGGATTGGGGTGTCGAACATATGAAGCGAACAAAAAAGAGATGAAACTTTGGATACCCGAAAGTTTTCCATCTCTTCAGCACAGTAAACTATAATGACAAATGGGTACTGCCATATTAGCGGCTACCACACAGGCAGCTTATGTTATAAAATATCCACACACTAATATGGGCTTACATACCCATCAAATCTCTATCAGTATACTAACATATTGTATGTAGAAACGCAAGTATTTATTCCTGTCTCTTATACACATCTCCGAGCCCACGAGACGGACTCCTAT
>ERZ1026864.782-NODE-782-length-17179-cov-7.019797_pt1 | contig 17179 bp, 7 predicted proteins | sample MGYA00380162_ERZ1026864 | MGnify/ENA primary metagenome ERZ1026864 (study PRJEB33269, sample SAMEA4719798) | human gut metagenome | biome: human-associated habitat; feature: organic feature; material: feces | place: Cameroon | collected 2013-10 ... | reverse complement strand
TCAACATTTACAAAATACATAAAAATTCTTATAGCTGATTCCATAATGAAAACTAAATTTCTACTGTCTATAATTCTCCAGTTTAATTGCTACTATATTCCTATTCGCAAACATTATTATATTTTTGTATGCATTAAGCGACCTACATAATGGTAATAAATATATGAATTGATATCCAGGTTCTAATTCATCGATTAGCCCCTCTACTCGATCCGTCACATGTGCCCCTACAATGTTATTAGTACAATTGTGAACAATATCATTATATTTTCCATTCACAGGATTTATCTTTCTTACCACTTGCTGTGCACAACAAGTATTAAGATTATTAATATTAAATCCTCTCACACGATATACAATCCTCATCAAAGACATCCAGCTATCACCATTTCCGTCTGTATTGTAATCGTTGTTGCTCCCGATAACATTTACAAATTCATCTCCCATTTTGAAGATTTTTTCACCTCCATAAACAGAAGTTAATGGAACAGCAACAACATCATCACTGTCTTCGAATATATCATTCTCATTGATTAATCCACAAATCCGCCATTCATGTTCATTTGCTTTCTTTACATACATGACGTACAGATTAAATAGAAATTTTGCCTCTTCAGGATTTACCTTTTCCAGTAATTCCTTTGCCTCATTTGTAATTTTTCTATCTTTCACAAAACTAATCATAAAATTTCTCCTTCCATATGTGCAAATTGCTTTTGGTTGTTATTACTATATCATCCCCCGGTGCTGATTATATCAGCACCGGGGGATAATCATCCCCCGGTGCTGATTGTCAATACTTTTTTCATTTTTTTGCACATACGATACTTTTTTAATAACAAGTGATATCTACCAGAAGCTTTTCAGGATTGAGTTTGTGAAGCGTGGGGTATCTGTTTCTATCTGGCTTTATCTTCTCTTATCTTTGTTACTTCTTTTTCTGTCTCTACCTTCATATCCACACCTCTAGCCTCAAATGCATCTGCATTATACTGATACTCCTGTGGTTCAGCAACCATTGGAGAGTATACAATCTCTGCTTCCACTCGCTCAGCTTCTGCCCTCTCCGGCTCTGTCTGTTCCTGTGCTTTCGCATTCTCCATATGCTTTTCCTTATCAAGCAGCACATTCATAGCCAGATTATCCAGCTTATCAATCGAAGCGTCCAGATGAAGTTCCATTGATACAAGTATCTTTTTCACTGCTTTCATAGGTTCAAGCACCACATTTGTAATTGAATGTTTCTGCTCTTTCTGTGAATAATCTATAGTGTCCAATAAAAACACCTACAAAAAAAGCTTACAGAAAGGCGGACAATCCACCTCCCTGCAAGCCTGCTTTTATTCTGCCGCTTCCAGTACCAATCCGGCATATTCCTCATCGCTCATGTTTTCCAGTTTTTTCACAACACGCACTGACAATTCCACCAGATCATCATCGTCGATATGTCCGACTGCCTTGTGAATGTCTTTAATTACTTTTTTTCTGCTGTCACTCTGGAAAATGCATATCAGATTTGTTTCTTCAACTGTAAATGGATTATTCATATTCCTATATTTCCTCCCTGTTCGTCTTTTTAGTTTTATCCTGCTCTTTGGAATCTTTATTTTTCCCCTGTGCCACTTCCTTCTGTTTTGCTGCAAGTCGCTCCTTTAAGGAAGAACGAGCCTGCGGTTTTTCCTGCTGTTCTTTTTTTTCTTCCTCACGATTGAATTTCTCCACGCCATTGTTGAGCCTGTCATCAATCATGTTGTAATTCTGTTCCTCAATCTCCTCGATTTTGGCTAGTGGCTTATATTCTGCCAGCTTTGCAAGCAATTCCTTTGCCTGTCTTTCGCTGTCTGCATCTATCCCCTCATCAATAGATGTCTGCAAAAAAATTTGTAATGGCTTTACATTGCCACATCTTATATCATTTGCAATCATCTGAACCTGTGCTTCCCTGTCCGGCACCGAATCTCTGTATTCAAAAGTGTCAATATCATAGGATAACTGGTCAAGCTCTGCCGCAAGTGTCTGTATCTTCTGCTCTTTTGTCTCCATATCAATTACATCTTTCTCCGGATATGCCGCAATCAGCTTTTTAATTGCGTCTTGCACCTTTGGTGTGTCACGAAGATCCGGTGTGTAATTCAGGAAATCAACATCAATACACTTTCCACTCAAAATGTCCGCCTGCTCATCTTCCCATTCTTCTGTCCCTTCAACGTGCATATTAACACCAATCGAAGGAATCCCATGCATCCGGGACGGATCAATGGCATTATAGAGTTTCATAGCTTCCTCTATCGTTTCAATGCCCTCATGGTATTCGCCCATATTGTGAAATTCTCCACACTCAGCAACCGTAAATGTAATATAGACTGTCTCTGGTTCAATCACAGGCTCTTTTTCCAGTTCATAAAGCACTTTTTCTTCTGATACAAGTGCGTTTTGTTCCTGCACCACTTCTCTCCCCTGCATGACAAGGCGATTGTTGATCTGTTCCTGCTGTGCCTTCTCCTGCAGATAGGTTTCCACTTCTGGCAGATAAGTCTCCAGTGTTCCGGTTCGTCCCTCTGTGATCGGGTTAATATCCACCTTAATCCCCGCAATGTAAATACTGTCCTCATGGAGCATATTGAACAAATCATCCTCCCTGGTCGATCCTGTGTATTCCACAACCACATCCAAATCCGAATTTTCCTGCTCAATACCTCTGCATCGGCTCCCGGCTACCACTACATCCACAATCTCTGCATCCAGACCATACTCGTCAATCTGCGACTGTACATAGGCATATACCGTTTTTTCTATATCGTCCGCACTCTGTCCGTCCAGACTATGAAACAATTCTTCTGTCTTTGCCCGGAAATCTGCAACCACATCCGGATTGTTCTCTCTAAATTCTGCCTGCTTTGCTTCCAAATCTGCCTGTTCCACTTCCTCGGCTTTCTCCGAAAGTTCCTCAAAATTGACAATCTCTGCTTCGGAACCTGCATACACCTCGCCCTGCAAAAATTCATCACGGTAATACTGCTCTGTGACCGCTGAAAACCTCGGTTCTTTCAAATCCGCAATCACCATATCCATTGCACGCTGAATCGTAATATCCGGGTTATCGTAGACACCGCCATCCAGCAAATGGTACTGTTCATCCAGAATGGAATAATCATATCCCTCCTCACATTCGTGCATCAGGATATAGCGGTCTGCAATATGAACCGCAAGCTCCGTCTCTATCTCATTTTCCTTGCCCTCCAGTGTCAGCATGAACTTCGGCAGTTCTGTAAATCCAAAAGAATCTACAAAGTGTGCTGTGTTTTCCCCGTTCTCATGTAATACCACAATATCGCTGACCGACAGGGAATGTGCCTTGTAATCTGCCGGATGGTCAATATTGAACTTTGTATAGATTGCTTCCAGTGTTTCCGATTGCGTCTGTCCCTGCAATTCTGACAGTTCGTCCAGATACACCAGTTTATAATTTTCCGGCAATACCGCATCAAAATTGTCTTTGCTTATTCCCATACGCTTCAGGCTTTCCGTTCCCTCAAAACGGAACTTGTCCAGTTCCAGATCATCATTTAACTGGAAAATTCCATATTTATCGGTATTTCCATACAAAAGCTGTGCTTCCCTGTTGGAATCACTCTCTGATAATTCTTCCTGCATCACGAGAAGTTTCCGTTCATTCTGCCAGTCCCCTTTTTCTATTCCGCACATTCCATCATGCTCTAAAATCTGTTTTCTATCAGCTACAGTACTCTCGGAACCATCCGTATGCAAAAGATACACAGGCAAGTCATGGTCAAAAAGTTCCAATGCCCTCTCCTGCGTCAGCGGAAGCATTTCATTCCATGTATAGCCATACTCCTGCATTTCAGATATTCCGACCATGCTATCCGGAAGTGCGTCAATTTCTGCCTGTGCATCAACCATTGCTAATGCAACATTCTGATTTCCATCCACCTCCTGTACATAGATATGTTCTGCAAGCTCCCTTGTTTTCTCCACATTACTCAGCTTATAAGCATAATTTACAATCAGATTTCTTTCATCATCGGAAAAGGCAGGCTGTCCATGCTCCAACCGGTTAATGATATGCTCTGCCTGTTGAATGACAGACAATTTCTCCGCATCCGTCAGACCTGCATCAAAATCGTATTCATAATCCCAAAAGTCCGGCATATTTCCATTTAATTCCTTACCGCTGGACGCAAGTAACGTGATTTCTGCTCCCTGTTTTTCCATATATGAAAAATAATTGCCATCCCATTCTTTTTCATCAAGAGAAGCCATATCTTTGAGCATTTTTCCGACATCATCCCTCAACATATTTGTGATTTTCAAAACCTCCCATTCGCTTTCAAAAATGGAAGCGAACTTAACAACCACATCATCGGCATTGATCGGCTCCATTGCCTTATCATAGACCGCCTTTCTCTCTTTCATATCAATCAGCTCATCTGTATCTGTGTTATAACGCACATCCAGATGATACTCTCCGTACTCTCTGGAATCCTGATTGCCGATTTCCGTTGTCCATGCACCCCTGCTTTCCAAATATGCCTGTATGCTCAACTTGTCATCGTCTGTCATTTCTGACAATGCCTGCATCAGTTCCGGTCTGTCCATGCCATATACATCAAGCAGACTGAACTCTGAAAGGTCAGTATTCTGTATGAGGAGAATACTTTCCTTTGTCTGTTCCTGTGATACTTCCCTGTTCCTTTGTAATTCCTGTAATTGTTCCTCTATCCCGGTAATCAACTCCGAAGCTGTCCTCCGTATCGTATCCATGGAAGATCTAAGTTCTTTGGCATCTCTTCCGCTGCTCCAACCTGCAATATACCCAAAAGAATAATCAGAGGTATCTATACCAAAATGCTGACAAACGGTGTATGCCACACTCTCTGCTTCCACCTCTTTGGTATTACGGTCTTTTCGCATTTGCTCATCCTGCTCCACTTCCTTGCTGTGCAGCTTAGAATGAGCCACCTCATGGATCATAGTTTTTAATGTCTGGCTCTCGCTCATGTTTTCCTGTACCGCAATCCGCTTTGCTTCCCTGTCGTAATAGCCTTTGGAATCTCCGGCTATCTCCTCCAGTTCAATCGGTACTGGTGAAATGGCTTCTACTGCACGAATCATATCCTGATACCCTTCCACATCTGAAAGAAGCTCCTTTGCCGCAAGTTCCGGTATAGGCTTTCCGTCTGTCTGCGCCACATCAAAAACGGATACTGCCCGGAATGCCGGAATTGTTATCTCGACTTCTTCTTTCTGCGGATTTCCGTCCTTATCAAGTAAAAGTTCTTGTGTGACCGGATCAATCTTGTCCCTCTCCTCTTTGATTTTATAGGGTGCAGGTGCAAGGACACGGATTGCCTTTTCCCCTTTATTTACATGACGCTCAAAATTCTTCTGCCAAGCCTTGTATCCGGCCACTAGCGTAGCGTCAGGCTTTTGCATCGCAATTAATAGCGTGTTGTTAAAACTGTAATTATGAAATTTTGACATTGTACTAAGATAATTGCGGTAACTATCGCTGTTGAATAAGTCCTGCAATCCCTGCTCCAGTTTATCCGTAAGCTCCTGCACACGCTGTTTTTCTGTATTATTTTCTGCCATAAATGACCTCCATTTTGTACGATAAAAGGCAGCCACTACTGACTGCCCTTACATCAACTACTATAATATTTTTAATAATCCTGCTTTTATTCCCAACCCGAATAGTGCTGACAGGTTGGGAATAAAGTTGGGAATAAAACTTTTTTATAAAATCTGATCTTTCCCCTTTGCCTTATCTACTGCATCCCTTCCTGCAGGTGTCCCGGACACCCTTGCCTTCATTGCTGCGAGTTTTTCTTGCAATGAAGTCCGTTCTGCCGGTCGGTCTGCAAGTCTGCGTTCTTCCTCTGGTGCTGTTTTGGCAAAATTGCTCTGCTTGATTGGAATATCCGCAACCTCATCCCCTTTTTCATCCACCGATTTCACATCTTCATGTGGTTTTTCTGGTTCCGTGGCTTCGTCATCCATGCCAATCGCATCATCGCCCTTTTCATCCATGTTAAGCAAGGCATTAAGTTCTGCAAGACGTTCCAGTTTCTCGGAAAGCTCCGCTTCCTGCGGAAACGGCTTGTCTACTTCTGCTTTTGCTGTTTCAAGCTGATGTTCCACATTGGAAAGTTTCGTCTGTGCCTCTTCAAGCTGTGCCGGCATTGCTTCCAACGCATTGTTGATACGGGTGATATTGCCGAGCGGATCAGTGCCGACTTCCATCGGATGGCTCATGGCTCCTTTGACATTCATTACAAATTTATTGTTGAAAGAATCAAAAGTTACATTCAGCTTAAATCCAAGATATTCACCTACATCCGCACTGGCATTGATGCCTTTAATCTCCTTACACATGGCTATGATTGCAGTTCCAGCTTCCTTTTTGTCGGTGTATGATTTTCCACCCACCTGCATAAAGAACTGCTCCTTATCCTCCGGCTTATTTTTCGCATATTTATTCATATCAGCGGTAAAGCCTTCGATACGCTCCTTGAAAATGGCGATCTGATGCGGATAATGTTGTGTGATGTTATCCTCCAGCCTGTACTTCTGACTGGTATGGTTTGCCTTCATCAGTTTCAGCTTTGATACCTGAATATCGAGATCCATTTTTTCTTTTATGTAGGGATTGCCTGTGGCAAGTGCCTTGACCTCCGCATAGGAAAGTGCCGCTTCATCCACATCCTCACAGCTTCGTACCGGAGATTTACTGGTCATAATCTGTCCGATGAATTTCTGCTTATTCTCAATGAGCTGCCACGAGTAACTGTCAAATGTACCTTCCGTAACATAACGAAATATCTTGACCTTATCATTCTGGTTGCCCTGTCGTAAGATTCTTCCCTCCTGCTGTTCAATGTCAGAAGGTCTCCAAGGCACATCCAAATGATGCAATGCAATCAGTCTGTCCTGCACATTCGTACCGGCTCCCATTTTGGCGGTGGAACCTAATAAAAAACGAACCTGTCCGCTTCTTACTTTTGCAAACAGCTCCGCTTTTCTGAGTTCTGTATTGGCATCATGGATAAATGCTATCTCATTCTCCGGCACTCCTTTTTCCATGAGCTTATTTTTTATATCCTCATACACATTGAAAGTGCCATCGCCCTTCGGTGTCGATAAATCACAGAAAATCAACTGTGCTGACTTCTGCTCTTTGGTATTTTCCCATATCTTATAGGCTTTCTCCACACAGGTTGACGCTTTGGAATTTTCCTCATCCGGCAGCATATCGTTGAGTAATCTCTGATCAAGTGCCAGCTTTCTTCCGTCATTGGTAATCTTTAACATGTTGTCCTCGTAAGGCTGTACCTGCCTGTCCCGGACTGCTTCGGCACGTTCCGCAAGTGACGCTACCATGTCTTTCTGGAACTCACTCGGCTTTAGAACCACATTTTCATATTCTGCTTCCGGCACAGGAAGTTTTAACATATCTGGTGTCTGAATGTCCGCACTCTCCTTGAAAAGTGCAATCAGCTCCGGCAGATTGAAAAACTTCGCAAATCTTGTCTTTGCCCGGTATCCGGTTCCTTCCGGTGCAAGCTCTATGGCTGTCTGTGTTTCTCCAAAAGAAGCCGCCCATGCGTCAAAATGTCCCAGTCCCAGCTTTTGGAGCGTTCCATACTGAAGATAACGCATATTCGTGTAAAGCTCTGTCATGCTGTTGGAAATTGGCGTTCCGGTCGCAAAAGTTACACCCTTGCCGCCCGTGATTTCATCAAGATACTGGCACTTGGCAAACATATCAGATGACTTCTGTGCTTCTGTCTGTGCGATACCTGCCACATTCCTCATTTTCGTATAAAGGAACAGGTTCTTGTAATTGTGGCTCTCATCCACAAACAGCCTGTCTACCCCCAACTGCTCAAAGGTTACGACATTATCTTTCCGGCTCTGGTCATTTAATTTATCAAGACGCACCTGCAATGCTTTTCTTGATTTTTCCATCTGCTTAATGGTATAACGCTCCCCATTATCTTTTTTCGCCTGTTCAATGGCAAGCTCGATCTCATCAATCTGTCTTTCGATTGTAGCTGCCTGTCTCTCCTGCGATAATGGGATTTTTTCAAACTGGCTATGTCCGATGATAACGGCATCATAATCGCCTGTGGCAATACGGGAACAGAACTTTTTACGGTTGGCAGGTTCAAAATCCTTTTTCGTTGCTGCAAGGATATTTGCTCCTGGATATAACCGTAAGAAATCACTTGCCCACTGCTCGGTCAAATGGTTCGGCACTACAAATAATGACTTCTGGCATAGTCCCAGACGCTTGCTTTCCATTGCCGCTGCTGTCATTTCAAAGGTCTTTCCGGCACCGACGCAATGCGCAAGCAGGGTATTATCTCCATACAGCACATGGGCAACCGCATTTTTCTGATGCGGCTTTAATTCAATATCCGGTGTCATGCCGGGAAATTTCAGATGCGAACCGTCATATTCTCTTGGTCTGGTGGAATTGAAAAGCTCATTATATTTTGCCACAAGTGTCTGCCTGCGTTCCGGATCACGGAATACCCAGTCCTTAAATGCCTCCCTTATTGCTTCCTGCTTCTGGCTTGCAATCATGGTTTCCTTTTTATTGAGGACTCTCTTTTCCTTTCCATCCTCCTCAATGGTGTCATATACTCTCGTATCTTTGAGGTTCAGGGAATCTTCCAGTATCTTATAGGCATTTACCCTGCTCGTACCATAAGTCATGTTGACAAGCGTATTACCAAAGTCTGCATTTTTCCCCTTAATGTTCCACTCTCCGGTCACACCCGAAAACTGCACGCCAATCGTATCCCTGCGGAATAAATGCTCCGGTGTCTGGAAGATGTCACGCATAAAATCATTGATATACTTTGGATCAATCCATGTGGCACCGATACGCACCTCAATCTCCGATGCGTCCAGCTCCCTCGGCTGTACCTGCGTAAGAGCCTGTACATTTGGGGCGTATTCTGGATGATTTTCCGCATAAGTGGCTGCTATGGCAAGTTTCTCACGCACATTGCCACTTAGATACTGGTCTGCTGTTTCCCAGACATCGGTAAGCGGGTTCTGAAAAATGACACCACGAAGTTCCTCAGTAAGTGTATCCTTATCTTTTCCGGTAAGCTCTCCCATAAAATCAAGGTCAATTTTAGCTTTCTCTGCTAAAGATACTGCCAGCGCTTCACTTGCAGTATCCACGCTTGTGACAACCTCTGCCCTTTTAATGGTACGCTTCGTAAACATATCCGCTTTGCCTTTGAAATTACCCTCATCATCAAGTTTTTCCAAAGAACACAACAGGCAATAACTGCTGTCCTGATTAAAGGCTCTCTTATTCGTCTGTGAATTGATCAGACCATATTTCTTAGAGAAATTATCATACAGGCTATTAAGTTCTGCCTGCTTTTCCTTGATTGCCGCATCTGAATATTCCTCAAGCTGCATATCAATCAGCTCCTGTGTACAGTTACGAATTGCCACCATGCCCTTGATACGCTCTTTTGCGGTGTCCGATACTTCCACTGGCTTCATCACAGAATTTTCACGGTAATATACCTCGTTATCGACTACAGTATAGCTGAAATTCTTAACGGACGGATCAGCCGGAATACTCTGCCTGCTCATGTCATCCGCAAGCTCCTCATCCACATCAATCGTATCTATCTGTCCTGTAATATTTTCAAGTGCTTTTGCTAACTGCTCCGCAAAAGGTCTGCTGTCATCTGCCCTGCAGGTGCTTTCCATGCCATAAGGACCGGATACCATTTCCATCTTTCCTACGATCTGCTCCGGGTGCTCTGCAAAGTAAGCGTTCATGGCAATACCATTGGCATCCTCTCCCAGATGTACCCAGTCCGGCTCACGCTCCACCATGCGGTCACGCTTCTGGAAAAATAAAATATCCGAAGTGACCTCGGTTCCTGCATTTGCCTTAAATGCGGTATTCGGAAGTCTGACTGCACCAAGCAGGTCTGCTCTTTGTGCAAGGTATCTTCTGACTTCCGAACTTGCCTTGTCCATGGTTCCCTTGCTTGTAATAAAAGCAACCACACCTCCGGGACGCACCTTATCCAACGTCTTTGCAAAGAAATAATCATGGATCAAGAAATTATTTTTATCATACTGCTTATCTGCCACCTTATACTGACCAAAAGGTACATTTCCGATTGCCACATCAAAGAAATCGTTCGGATAATCGGTCTTTTCAAAGCCTTTGATCTGCACATCTGCCTGTGGATAAAGCTGTTTTGCAATGCGTCCGGTGATACTGTCAAGCTCTACTCCGTAAAGCCTGCTTTCTTTCATGGAATCCGGCATCATACCGAAAAAGTTGCCGATACCCATGGAAGGCTCCAGTACATTTCCTTTGGAAAATCCCATTTTCTCCAATGTTTCGTACATCTGGCGGATAATGACCGGACTTGTGTAATGGGCATTCAAGGTACTCTCCCTTGCCATGCGGTACTCCTCCGGCGATAACAGTTCCTTTAACTGGTGATATTCTGCTGACCAGTTTGATTTGCTCTCGTCAAACGCATCGGCAAGACCACCCCAGCCGACATACTGGGATAAAATCTGCTGTTCCTGCGATGTAGCATATCTGTTTTCGCCCTCGATCTGCTCCAACAGTTTGATTGCTGCAACATTTCTCTGGAATTTTTCTTTTGGAGAACCTTCGCCCAATCGGTCATCGCTGATATGGAAATTGACAGCGTTACTTTTATCCGGTGCATCCACATTTATTTCCTGTACAGTCTTATTCTCCTCTGCCGAAGGTGTAAGCGACTCCCATTCTCCGGTAAGCACCTGTGACAGCATTTCCTCTGTCTGTCGGTCTGCTTCTCCATTCTCCAGACGCTCACGGGCAAACTGCGTATCTATACTGTCCAGTTCATCTTCAGTCTGTTCTGTAACAACATTCTGTTCCTTTTCATCAGGAAACTCCGCTTCTGCTTCCCTGCCACTTCCTGCAAGCTCATTGCCCCAGTCCATTGCTTCCTGCAAAGTCGAAAATGTCTCCAATGCCGGACGGGTGGTGTCTGCCGTATCATAAATAGCATATCCGTCCACTTCCTTATCAATCCAAAGGAATACTCCCTCTGATAAGGTGGCACTCCACTGTGTCGGATTCCCATATTCATCATCAGCATCATGTACCACATGCCAGGATAATTTCTGCAATTTCTCTTGTGAAAATTCTTGTTGTGGCTCAGTTTCATCCGGCTCTGCGATACCATCCGTCCCCTCAAAGCGTGAAAACACTTCTGCTTCGTGTCGGTCAATATCTTCCTCTGCTAAAGCATTGATGTAATCATCTTCTACCTCGCTACGCTCCGGCTTATGGTCGTATTCAAAGGTTTTCCCATTGACCTGTGCATAATAAAAGCTGTTATCCTCTATGTCATTTCCAAGCAGGTATTTCTCTTTTTCACTGCCCCACTCATCAACCAGAACACACTCATATCCATCAATCGTAATCTTTTTCTGTGCTTCCTTTTCTTTTTCCCGAAGCATATTGATATATCTTCTCGCCTGATTAGTAAATCCATCCAATACCGCCGGATGTGAGCTTAGAATCAGATCATTGTTCTGCCACTCATTTTCCGCAACAATGCCCTTTGCCCAGTCCTTATTGTTCTGCGAAAAACGACCGTCATAATCAAAATGCGTAACCGTATTTGCAAGGACAAATTCCACACAGTCAATGCCATATTTATCTACGATCTCATCTGCGGTATTCCTCGGAAGAACAAAACCATTGAATTTCTCAGCAATCAATGCATCAATGTCTTTCTTACACTCTAACCGCTGTCCATGCTCCAGACGGGAAAGCTCACGTTGTCTCGCTTTCTCTGCCTGTTCTTCCTTATAAGCCTTATAGTTTTCCTTCCCCTGTGGAGATAAGTATTTATCCTCTTTGATCAGCTCACGAAGCCTTTTCTCCACAACATTCCAGTTCAAAAGCACTTTTGCATACGGATTGCCATAACTGCCTTTCTCCAGACGGATACCTTTTCCATCATGTTCATTATGGGAATCATCATTGCCTGGAAGTCCACCGGAACCACCACCGATGCCATATTCATTTTTCAGAAAAGCAACTGTTTCTTTCTGGTCATGTCCTTCCATGAAATACTCATAGATACGGAAAGCTCCATGCTCATAGCCGCTTCCTCTGCCAAGTGCATAGTCAATTTCATCCTGTGTGATAAAATCTTCCTGTGCTACCTCCACCGCATCCGGCAATGGAAATTCCAGTCTCTCCCTGTCAAGGTCTGCTATCTCCGATAACAGATATTCCGGTGATTTCACATGCCGCCATTTTAATTCGACTTCTCCAGAATCAAGACGCTCTGCCGCATCTTCCAAGATATTTTTAAGCTGTTCCCTGCCCTCATGGGTAGAAAGCAGTTCCATGAGTTTTTCTTCACTTTCCGGATAATTTCCTGCCTTTAAGCCAAGCTCCTCCGGCATTTCATCCATGCCGTCACGCAGGAAGAAATAAATCTGATTGGCAACGCGATTTCGCTCCTGTGTATCCACAAGAAATGCTTCACTGGCACTCATATAAGTACCATTTTCGATCATGGAACGGATATGGCTCTCCACATCTTCCCAATCCATCGTGACAATCGGTGTTTCCCTTGCCTGTGTCCCATAGCCGACACTCATGCCATGCTCATCGAACCACACCGATACCGGATTTCCATTGATTTCAAATCCTTTTCCTGTCTGCCCATACTCATTTTTCAGAAATTCCACCATCTGCTCGGCATTTCTGCCCTCAGTATATTTTGCAAAAATACGCTTCCTGCTGTGCTGTTTTCCTCCGCCACTCCTTAAAATGATTTCAAGCTCATTCTGTGGCAAAGAAAAAGCAGCGGGCATGGTATATTTCATACTTGCTTCCGCTGCTGCGACTGTTCCGACCTGCTCCTCAAAAGAAGGAAACAGGCTAAGTTGTGTAAATGTGGGTTCCGGTGCGTCACCCCGGAGCGGTGTATCAGTTACAGGCTGTATACCAGCTCGCTCAATACCACTTCCTCGGCTCTGCTCTGAATGTTGTTCATCTTCGCTACCCAGAGCATCTGATCGGCTTCCTTGAGTTGTTCTGTCACTCCCTCGGCTGCCGCCATCTGGCTCATCAGCTTCTCCATTCGCTCCTCTGCCTGCTTCTGAATGATCAGCAGGTGTTCTTTCAATGTTCCTTTCAGAAGAAACGCTGAGTACACGCCCCTGTGGTTCTCCTTCAGATAAGTCTCTCTCATCATTCCGTACTTCGTTACGGTTCCCTCCGGCTGAATGTCCGCCTGTAATGTCGGGATCAGATAATCCCCGTTCTTCTCGTATGTCAGATTCATCGCTATTGCCCCTTTCTTTGCTGTTTTGATTGTTGTCAATATATTCCTCATATCCGCTCTTGCTTTCACGCTTTAACGCATTGTAGTCCATTTCAGAAGTATTTGCAAGTCCTTTCTGCGTTAAATTTTGTGATTGCTCCTGTTCGTGGCTTCTGTTATATGCCCTTATGGTTCTTCCAATCTCTAAAAGTACCGGTTTTGCAAGCTCATTGGCTGCATCTCCAAGTACTGCAAGGGTGTCCATGGAATTAAATTCATGGATAAAATCAAAGGCAAATTCCGAACCATACTCCTCCATCTCTGCACCACAGGCAGATAAAAGTGTAAAGGAAATGCTGTCCGATAATGTCTCCCTCAAGCGGATACCGACATTCTGCTCATCCAGTCCCTCTAAGAAACTGCCCTCGATCATGTACTGCAAATCCGGCAACAATTCCTCATAATAATCTGCCGCAATCCTGTCAGCTAACTCCATAAGCCTTTCTTCAAACAGCTTCTTGTCATCTGTGGCACCATAGGTCTGCTCCAGACGCTTGATGACATCTTCCTTATGTTCCTCATGTAATTCCCATAGTTCCGGATACCGTCCGATTCTCCTTGCCGCATGGACATCAGAAACATCAAATACATATTTCAGACGCTTTCCATGTGCATCATCCTCGTCCAAAAGTGCGATACCTTTTGCGCCTTTGTTTACCCAGCAGTGCATACGCTCATTCCAAATCTCAATGGAAGCACACGCTGTTGCGTCCGGTCTTTGTGCATAGATTAAAAGCTGTTCCCGGAATGGATATTTATATAATCTTGCTGCTGTGGTAAGGTATCTCATCCATTCCTCACGATTTTTGACAACCTCGGCTGCTGTCTCCTTTGCCAGAGCCGATATAAAATCATATTTTCTCACGCAGTTCTCCTTCCTGTCATAGATACGACAAAAAGGCAGCCACATACACTACATGACTGCCTTTCCTTTATTTCCCGTTACATTCCTATTCTGTTGTACCAAAGCTGAAAGTCTTACTCTCAGTCGTTTTCTTAGGCGTAAACCTTGCCTTAATTTCCGCAACCCTCCCCTCTAATGCTTGAAACATAGCGTCTACCTGTTCCTGTGTATATTCGTAGGAACCTCGATTTGCAAGATTCTCCAGTCTGCCAATAGCATCAACCGCCTTATTCATGCGGTACTCGCCAATACGGATAAACTTCTCCGCCTTTGTCTCATTTTCCTTTGCTGCAGGCTCTCCCTGCGTTTCCTCTGTTGTCATTGTTACATTTGTTTCTTCCATGTGATTTTCCTCCATTTTTGATAAAAAAAGAGAGCGTACAGGTTTTCCCATACGCTCTGACGCTGTGTTGTTATTTTAGTTATGTGTGGTATTAGTGTTGCACCGACAAACTCGAATTTACAAATTTCTTTCTCTCACAATACCACACTTTTTTCATCATAGATACAGCTATTTCTGCTTCCGAAATTCTTCTAATATTTTTTCCTCCCTTTCTCGTTCCTCGCAATATTTCCAGAAATCGTCCAAAAATTCATCGACAGATTTTTCCGGTGCTTCTGTCGTTTCAAGTTCTTCCAGCCTTTTTACAATTTTTATAACTTCCTCGGCATCAAATTCCCCATCGGTTGCTACCAACGTATAATAGTCAAGTTTTTCTTTCAGCATATCTATTTCTTTTTCCTTATTCATGCCAAAGTCCTCCCTTCACTATATACATGACAGTTTTCGACAAAATCTTACAAATTATTTTGGAATTGTTTTCTTCTATTTGTCCTTTTTCGGTGGAAATTCCATATTAAACTTATACTGGAATCCCTTGATTTCTTTTCCATCCTTCGTATAGGAAAACTTCTCTATGCTCTCCGGAATCAAATAAGCATCATAGCTGCCTTTCTTGCCTTTTAATCCTTTTACAAGTATCTTTTTCCCTTGAAGCAGGCTCTTGACCTGTGAATCGGAAAGTGTTACCCCAAGTGCCTTGCCGACATTCATACCGCACTTCCCGGTACAGTACGCTCCAAATTTTCCCTTTACTACATCGGCTCCACATTTCGGGCATTTGCCAAGCGCTTCCTGTCCACCCTTGCCTGTGCCAAACATGGCTTTATGTTCATCACTAACGCTGTGATAGGTCTTTACAAGATCAGTTACCATTGCTTCAATACCAGACATAAACTGCTCTGCAGCAACTTCTCCTTTGGATACAAGTGTAAGCTCATTTTCCCAGTCAGCAGTCAGTTTCGGAGATTTTACTACATCCGGAAGTATCGTGATCAGCTTCATTCCGTCCTCTGTCGGAATCATCTGCTTTTTCTCACGCTTTACGAATCCGTCTTTTACCAGTTTTTCTATGATGTCGGCTCTGGTGGCAGGTGTGCCAAGTCCTTTTCTCTCCACTTCATCGCCCATATCCTCTGCTCCGGCTCGCTCCATGGCGGACAGCAGGCTGTCCTCAGTGTAATGTTTTGGCGGCTGTGTGAAATGCTCGGAAACCTTTGTCTGCTCCACTGCAATCATCATGCCCTCATGAAGCTCCGGCAGTTTCTTTTCTTCCTCTGCATCCGATTTATCCTCTGCGGTTTTATAGGAATTTTTGAAGAAATCCTCAAATTCCTTCCATCCATTTTTCCACACTTCCTTGCCAGATACCTTAAATACAGTATTGTTGCAGGTAATCACTGCCTTTGTGGAATTATAAATGTGCTTCTCCCCGGTCGCACACAGCAGACGGTTTGCACAAAGGGAAAGTATCTTCATTTCGCTCTCCGGGATTGCCTTTAAGTCCTGCTTGATGATCTCCATGGTAGGAATGATTGCGTGGTGGTCCGTCACTTTCTTGCTGTTCAAAATTCTTTTAATATCCGGATTGAACATGACATTCTGCTCAAATAACAGAGAATTGAAAATCGCTTCGATCACATTTTTTGCAGTACCTTCCATGTCATCGGAAAGATACTGGCTATCTGTTCTTGGATAAGTCACTAACTTTTTCTCATAAAGGCTCTGCGTATATTCCAATGTCTGCTTGGCAGTAAAACCAAACAGACGGTTTGCATCCCTCTGGAGTGTTGTAAGGTCATAGAGCTTCGGCGGTGCTACCCACTTTTCTTCCTTTACCACGGAAGTGACAAGAGCCTGTCCGTTTTCACAGGCTCCTGCAATCCTCTCTGCTTCCGTTTTATCACTAATATGCTCTGATACAGCATCCAGACCATTTTCCATGATATGAGCCATATAATAGGCTTCTTTCTTGAAATTCATGATTTTACTTTCACGGTCTACCAGCATGGCAAGTGTCGGTGTCTGCACTCTGCCGACCTTTAATGCCTTGCCACCATACAATACCGTAAAAAGCCTAGTGCCATTGATACCCACAAGCCAGTCTGCTTCCTGCCTGCATAGTGCTGACTTGTACAGATTGTCATAATCACTGCCTGGACGAAGATTATGGAAGCCGTCACGGATAGCACTCTCCTCCATGGAAGAAATCCATAATCGTTTCATTGGTTTTCTGCACCCTGCCATGTTGTAGGTCAGGCGGAAGATCAACTCTCCCTCCCTTCCGGCATCGGTAGCACACACGACTGCATCCACCCTGTCATCATGCATAAGTTTTTTCAAAATCTGATACTGTGCTTTCGTATCACTTTTCACTTCATGCAGCCATTCCTGTGGGATGATCGGAAGATTGTCATAACTCCATTTCTTCCATGCTTCCTCATAGCTTTCCGGCTGTACCAGTTCTACCAGATGTCCCACACACCATGATACCAGATAGTCATTGCCTTCCAA
>ERZ1026864.778-NODE-778-length-17214-cov-3.342444_pt1 | contig 17214 bp, 10 predicted proteins | sample MGYA00380162_ERZ1026864 | MGnify/ENA primary metagenome ERZ1026864 (study PRJEB33269, sample SAMEA4719798) | human gut metagenome | biome: human-associated habitat; feature: organic feature; material: feces | place: Cameroon | collected 2013-10 ... | reverse complement strand
TTAGCCTTGCTCTGCTCGTCGAGAGTATCGGAGACTGCCTGAGCCTTCTTCTCTATCTCGTCGAGAGCCGCTTTCAGCTTTGCGTCATATTCGGATGCGGTCTTTGCTATCTCGCTGTCGGCGCGTTCCTGCTCCTCGGACTGAATCTTCTTCGCCTGCTCGGCAAGCTCGGAATCTGCCTTGTCGAAGAACTCCTGTTCCTCCATGGTGCGCTTTCTCGCGCGCTTGTCCATATCGACTATCGTTTTAATGATGCTTTCCATAACTGCACCTCTTTTGCGCTGTTTTGGTATACATTTCCGATATACCTATTATATATACTATTTCTGCTTCTTTCAGCTACTAAATTATATCACCAACATAGCAAAAGACAATATGCAAAAATAATAAACAATCTTCATTTTTCAAATTATTTTTGTACCGCGATACAAAAATTTAACAAAGATATCAAAGTTATAAGAAAAAGTGCTTTCAAAGCACAGAGCACCCCTCCGGGAAAAGCCAGAGAAGTGCCGCAGTTTACTTTTTGATGTTATCCTCGATGAGGATTCTTATCTTCTCGGCGATGAGCGCACCGAGAGCGAAAGAATGGGAATGATAGAACTTCATGAACTTCTGACCCGCTTCGGTCTTGAAGACCCAGAGCGCCCAGCTGGGGACAGGCTTATCTATTCTGCCATTGTACTGAAGCTCGAACGGCTGAGAATAGGTCACGCCGCCGCTGCCCTTCATCTGGAAGCGGATATAGCAGCCGAGATCCTTTTCATAGTCGTTGAGGTCTATGGTGTTGCCCGTGGCGATAACTTTGCCGTCGGCTATCCACTCGATGACCCGGCAGTCGCGGGTAAGATCGGTGGCGACGGTTATCGTGTTCGCTTTTTGGTCGACTTTGATACCGGTCACGAGCGGCACATTGCCGTCACCGTCAAAGTCGCCTACTCCGTCGGTGGTCTTGTAATATTTGCTCGCGGCAAAGAAGTTGCCGTCTTTCATCGCCTTTTTGACATTCGCTTCGTTGTTCTCGGGCAGGACGAAGAACTCGAAAGATCTGCCGACCTCGTTGAGCTTTTCGGAATCGTCATCGGCAAAAGCCCAGATATTTCTGCCCTTGGGGATAACGACCTGAAGCAGCTCATCCCAGAGCTCGCGGTCGCCGCGGGTGACTCTGTCGGTGTTGTTGACTATCTCCATGCCGAGGCAGCTCGGGCAGTCGATGAATATGCCCGCGAAATAGGCTATGTAGACGTTCCAGTGAGAACGGTGCGGGAATCTGCCGGAATCGACCCAGTCGCCGACATGGTTGAGCACGGAATAGCCGCCCGCCTTTTCGATTTCAACGGGAGCGGTTCTGTAATCGTTTTCGATTCCCCACTCTCCCTGTCCGTAGGTGGTGAAATATCCGTTGACATGAGTCTTCGAGATGACAGCCATATTGCATTCGATACCGCCGCGGATATCGGTCATGCCTCTGCCGCCGCGGTCAAGTCCCTTTGTGATGCGCTCGTAGTTTTCTTCGCTCATCGGGTAGACTTTTCTGAACTTGTTGAAAATTCCGTTCGTCTCTCGCTCACTCGTCCAGCCGTTTGTGATAACGCCGTGGTCGGTCATCGCAAGAATATCATAGTCCGCCTTGTAATATTCCTCGACCATCTCGTCGAGCGTCGGGTCGCCGTCGCTCGCGTCGCAGTGTGCGTGGAGGTTTGCTTTATAAGTTTTCCATGTGTTCCAGTCGACCTGCTCATAAGGGCTGATTATCGTATAATCCGTCTCTTTCGAGCCGAACGCGAACGCCGCCGGGAAAGCGGTGAACAGCATCACGACAACCAGCGCAGCCGACAGAACGCGCTTGAAGTTCTTTTTCATTTATATATTCTCCTTAAATCAATATGCGTCGAAGAAATGATCGAAAGCATTGTAGCCGAGGAAGAAATACTTGAACGCCCAGACAATGGGATTGAACTTGAAATAAGTCCAGTCGAGCACTGTAACTGTGGCGCGCAGGGCGGTCGAGAGATCGTGGGTTCTCGGAACTCTGACCTTGCCGAAGTCCTCGCCGTTTCTTCTGATAACGAAGGGCTGAGAATAGCAGATGCCGTTGTCGCCCGTGATATAGAATCTGACATAGAGATAGGGCGTGTCGAGCAGATCGTCCGCGCGGAGATCGAGGGTCGCCTTGCCGCTGTCTATATCCGTCTCGCGCTTGATAACATTACAGTTCGAGACCCAGGTTATCGCATTGAAGTTCGTGCCTTCGATGCTTATCGTGTCGTTTTCGTCGTCGACGGTCACTCGGGTGACGAGCGGCGTGTCGTCGCGAAGATATGCCTCGGTGTCATAGACCTTATCCTCGTCGAAACCGGGCATCTCTTCCATACCGTTGAGCTCAACACCGTTTGAATAGTGGGAGACTGCGAAGCACCAGCCGTTCTCCATGCCCTTGCGGACATTCTCGTTTGTCAGCTCCGGCAGAACCATCATGGTATAGGCGTCGTTTATCGAGCGGACATCGTGAGAATCGGAGAAAGCGAAGCCCCACGGAACGACATTATTGGGTATGGTCTTCTGGAGTATCTGATCGTAAAGTATGCGGTCACAGCGGGTGTGCGCGTCGGTGGCGCTGTTGATGCCCATGCCGACGCTCGAGCCCTTATTATCAAGGAAGATGCGCGCAAATTTATTGGCATAATAATCGTCTATCTTCTGACCGACATGATCCGCGCTGTCCTTTTCGGGATAGACATACTCGCCGACATGGGAGAGCATGGATATTCCGCCCTTGCATCGCACGCCCTTCGACGGGGTCTCATAGTCGCCGTAAACGCCGGCGAGACCCTGACCGTAATCGGCATAGTAGCCGGTCAGATGGCAGTCGCACTTCGGGGTCGCCATATTGAGCTCTATGCCCTGCGGGACATCGAGCATACCGTTGTTATGCGTTCTCGTCTGCGATGCGGCAGTGCCGGTCGTATAGGCCTTGTACTCCTCATCGGTCAGCGGATATATGGGCGCGAGCTTCGTGCGCTCATATTTGACGAGTCTTATCAGCGGCACAAGCTGCGGCTTCTGATCCCAGCCCTTATTTATCGTGCCGTGGTCGGTGAGCGCGAGGATATCGTAGTTGAGGTCATAGTGTCGCTCAACGACTTCGTGGATCGGCAGATAGCCGTCGCTCGCGTTGCTCTGGGTGTGCAGCTGAGCCTTGTATATTCCCCAGCTGTCCCAATCGACATCCGCATAAGGGTCTGTTATCTCGTAGCTTATCTCCGCAGGAGACACCTCGTTCTCCTGCGCAAAGGCGCAGAACGCGAGCGAAGGCACCGCAACAAGCAAGCAGAGCAGCAGCGACAGGGTGCGTTTGAACATTGTCATTCCTCCGTATGTTAATTTTTTATTCTGTAACATAGTTTAAAACATTCGGCAAATTAAGTCAACAAAGTTAACATAAATTTTGCAGCAAAATATAATTTTTTATATATTTTTTAATCACGCTTTTCACATTCTCCCCATATGTTTGTTCAAATTGACATTTTTCGGTGAATTTTCGTTGACAAGTTTTGCATATTTTGATATACTCAATTTGAGATTGACCGAACGGAAATATTCCGCAAAGTCTTCTCAGGGAAAGAAAAAAGAAAGTCAAAAAAAGAAAGGAAAAGACAATGAAAAGAAAACTTATCTCCGCCGTTGCGCTCATCATGTGCGCGATAATGTTCCTCTTCTGCGGCTGCAAGTCGAAGAAGAACGGCGACGACACAACTGCCCCCTCAGAGAGCGGTGCGGCAGTCGATGCAGTCACCGATGAGAGCACCGAACCCTCATCCGAAGAGACGACTGAGCCCGAGAAGAAAGAGCCCGCTTCCGACGCCGTCAGAAGGGTTACAGACATCTCAAGAAATCCCGGTCAGGTCAACACCACCACTCCCTCGGTCAGAAAGCCCGAGTGGAAAAAGGACGGAAAATACACCTGCGGCAAGAACCTCGCGGCAGGCGAATACTATGTAGTTCCCAATTCAAAGAAATGCTCGCTTATGCTTACCGACGGCAAAGACGGCGAGCTTGAATTTGATATTCTTCCCTGCGGACTGTTCGTCACCATGAAAACCGGATATACTCTTGAAGTCAAGAACGGCAAATTCATCCTCGCCTCCGAAGTCAATAAGATGGGTGCCACCAACGGCAAATACAAGCTCGGCTCCTACAGAGTCGGCGTTGACATCCCCGCAGGCATAACCACTCTCGGTTCATCCGAAGGCTCGTTCTTCACCGTTTTCTCATCAAGCGATTATTTTGACGAGGACGCAACGGCAATCATGTTCGCCGAGGATTATCCCGTTTATTACAACCTTGAAAAGGGTCAGCGCGTCCTGTTCATGGAAGACACTTCCCTCGGAGTAAAAATCCCCGGTGCAAACAGCGACGGCAGCTACAACTCCGGAATGTACAAGGTCGGCAAGGACATAAAGCCCGGCAAGTACACCCTCGTTCCCACGGATTCCGAAAACGGATACATGGTCTATTACGATCTGAGATATATCGAGCTCTCCATCAAGGACTACAAAGAGAATGTTAAGGCAGGCACTGTAATCACACTCACAGATGGCACCTATTTCCGCGGCAGCGGCTTAAAGCTTGTTCCGTATGTCGAGCCCGGCACAACCGCCGCTCCTGAGACTACAACGGATGCTCCCGAAACAACCACTTCGGCTCCGGAGACCCCGGAAAGGCCGGAAACTCCCGAGAAGCCCGAGACTCCCGAGACTCCCGCAAGCTAAACCAAAACCAACCGATTGAAGAGTCGCAGAGATGCGGCTCTTCCTTTTTTTGCCCGTGTTGACTTGAATGTTCAGGTTTGGTATAATGGACAAAACGGGTAAGCCCGCAATAATCCTCACGAAAGGGAAAAAAGATGAAAAAGCTTATATCTATTATTCTCTGCATGGCTATGCTCGCCGGTGTTCTGGCGTTTGCAGGGTGCAAGAACAATAAGGACAACCAGGACACAACAGCCGCCTCGGCGGAAACTGATGCTGCCGACGCTGTCGGCACAACCGAGCCCTCTGCGGACAGCACCGCAGCTGAAAGCTCCACTGCAAAAGAGACAAAGCCCTCGGGCAGACCGACTCAGACTGTACCCGCCGCGGCAACGACCGAAGCGCAGGTTGTCACTCTCCCGACCAACTCGACCGAGAAGCCCGACGACGGCAGCTCCACCGGTTGGAACGGCGCGGGCAACTACAAATGCGGCAGCGGAAGCGGCAAGCTCGCCCCCGGCGAATATTATATTGTCAAGACCTCTTCAAACTACTCCGCGCTCCTCTGGGACGGCAAGAAAAAAGATAACAAAGGTCAGCCCCTCGCCTATGATATAACGATAGACGGCACGCATACGCTCGTTACTCTTGAAAGCGGCTACGAGCTCTACATCAGCGGCTGCAAGTTCATCAACACCGCCAGCGAGCATCCCAAGGCGGTCAACGGCAAATATGCCCCCGGCACATACAAGATAGGCAGGGATATTCAGAAGGGCGAATACATAATCAAGAAAGCCTCCGGCGCATACGGCGGGCTCAGCTTCAAAAAGAGCGTTGACCCCTATGTTCAGAATGTTGCAAGCGATTTCAAGATGGTCGATGTCTCTGTCTATTATACGCTGTCAAAGGACGGATATGTCCACATCACAGGCTGTGAGCTCTATGACGCAGCTTCGCACGACATGGCTTCGATAGGCTGCGACGGCACGACTCCCGCAATGTACAAGGTCGGCAAAGATATAAAGGCCGGCACATATACAATAACCCCGGACGGCAGCGGAAAAAGCTACTACGCGGTCTACAAAAATTCAACGGATGCCACAGACTCCGCGAGAATCGCTGAAACGCGCATAACCAAGGCTACAAATGTCGCTGTCAGCGACGGCGAATACATCTGGTTCTACAGGGCTTCGATGAAATACTGTCAGAACCCGAATTCCGGACTCGATTTTGACGCTACGGCAGCTTCGGAATAAGCAGATATTTTAATCAATTGAAAAGCGAAAGGACATCGGGGCAAACCTCGGTGTCCTTTTATTATTTTATTTGGAGATAAATTATGCTCAGATTTGTTTTCCCGATCGAGGACAGTCGGCAAGATGTGCAGTAATTTTACAATGAGTTTAAATCGGACGACGGCACCTGCATAGGCTACGGCGGATACAAAAATTTTGACCGCTGGCTCGCCGGAATGAATAACAGAATAAGCGGCAAAAATCTTCCCGCCGGATATGTCCGCGATAATTTCTATCTCTGCTACGACGGAGACGACATGGTCGGCGTATTCAATCTCAAGTTTGAGCTGACCGAGTTCCTGCTGAACTTCGGCGGGCACATCGGATATGCGGTCAAGCCGTCGCGCAGAAACAGGGGCTGCGCCTCGCAGATGCTGAAACAAGGGCTCGACATCGCCCGCGAACTCGGATTCGTGCGCGTGCTGTGTGTCTGCTCCGAGGACAACATCGCCTCGGAGCGCGTGATAATAAAAAACGGCGGAATATTCGAGAACAGGCTGTATGACGATGAAGAAAAAGTTTTTGTAAAAAGATATTGGATAGATTTATAATATAGGCGAAAATCACGCCGATAAAATTTGTGTTTAACATAAATCATCACAATACATTTGCACAAAACAGTATCCTGCCCACGAAAAACCATGGGCAGGATTCGTCTTATAAAAAATCCCCGCACCTTTCGATGCGGGGGAAATTTTTATCTGATATAGGGCAGCGGGTTTACTGTGCTGCCGTTTATGATTATCTCGAAGTGAAGATGCGGGCCTGTCGCGTTGCCAGTTCTGCCGACTCGCGCTATCGCCTGTCCTGCGCTGACATGCTGTCCGACGCTGACAGATATAGAGCCTGCAAGGCAGTGAGCGTATCTCGTCTTGACTCCGCCGCCGTGGTTGATGACGACGCAGTGTCCGTAGCCGGAATTGCTTCGGCGCACGCTCTCGACTGTACCGTCGAGTGATGCGACTATGACCGCTCCGGTCGAACCGCCGCCGGGAAGAGTGAGGTCGACACCGGTGTGGAAATCTCTGTAACCGCGCAGGGTTCTCCAGCCGTAAGGCGAGCTGACGAATGTACACGCGGGTGCAGGCCATACAAAGCCGCGTCCGGAAACCTTGACATTATATCCGCCGCTGACGCGGGTCGACTTCGTGCCGATAAGCTTCTTTTCGGTCACGGGCTCTTTAGTCCTGACGCGTGAAACCTCCTGCGAAGTGACGCGCTGACCGTCGATATATGTTACAAGCTCGGTTATTGTATCTTCGCCCTTTTCGCCCTTTCGGGTGACGCGGGTAGTACCCTTGAACATCGAGGCGTCGTTGGTCTTTTCGGTGTCGTAATCGACCTCGACCGTTCTTGTCTCGGTTCTCATGACCTTGACGCGGACATAGTTGACCTCGTTCGAGACCACTATCTGATCGCCTGTATGAATATACTCGCCCATATCGGGGTTGAGCGCCATGAGCTGCTTTTCGGTCAGCCCGTTCGCGACCGCTATGCCGTATATCGTATCGCCGTCCTTGACGGTGTAGGTCTTTTTCGCCTGCTTAGTCTGCTCAAGCTGCTTTTTGAGCTTCGATGCATCCCACATGGTCTTCGGGTCGTCAGGATAAAGTCCCTGAACATACTCGACCTTCTCGACAAAATCGACAAAGCTGTTGCTGTCGGTAACCTTGTGCTTTTCAAGAATAGCATTGAACACGCTCGCTGCATCTGTCTCGTTCTTGACGGAGCAGATAAATTCATCGTCGATATAAATTCCGCAGGCGTTTGTGACATTGCTCTCGGAATTTTCGATTATTCTGTCGCAGAGTATCGAAGAATCGACAAGCTTGTTGACGCTGACAAGTGAAAGCTCATATGTCGGATCATCAAGCTTGGCGGAAGAATCCGTCTTTGTAGTCGTCATTCTCGCCTTTGCGGCGCTCTGAGCCTCGTTATACACCGACTCGTCGGAGATATAGCCGAGTTCCTTGTTGTCGTAGCTGACCTTGAGCGCGAACGTGACACTGCTCCAATAGTTGACGGTCAGCACAAAAGCGAGCACTGCGGCAACGGGCAGAACGAAGTTCGCTATGGTCTTGAACATCTGCGTATGGGTGGTGAAAGCCTTCTTCACATAGTGCCCGAGTATCGGGAACAGTGTTTTCGGCTTATGGCGGCTCTGCCTGAGATAATTCATAGCCGAGCGCACATCGCGCCTGAAGTCCTTGACCTGCTCAACGAATGTATGAGAAATGATGTGGATAAACTTCTTGAATCCGAGCCAGAGAAAACGGAAGACATATCTGAAAAAGCCGACGATATTTCTGCCGAGCTTCTTAGGCTTCGCGAGCATCTTTTTAAAAGTTGTGCCGGTTGCGAGTCCGAGCGCCGCGATATAAGAATAAAGTACGGCTCCGGCATCGCCCTTATGAGCCTTTTCTTTCTTTTTCGCGGGCTTGTCTTCGGCAGTTTCCTGCACTTCGGGCTGCGCCGCAGAATCGGCATCCGAAACTATTTCGTCCGCCTCTATCATCACGTTTTCGTCAACAGACTCTTCTTCGTCAGCGACACCGCCCGCTTTTTTCATCGCGGCTCTGGTGCGCTTGTCGAGAGTTTTCTCATATGTTGCGAGGATATCGTCATAATCGCTGTCGACATCTATCTTCTCAAAAAGCTCCGAATACTTTGCAGTTTCATTTATTCTGTTTTTAAGCTCGTTCCCGTCCTTTGCGGGCGACTCTGAGCTGTGCAAATCAGGATTGGCAACATTGCCCTTTTTCTTTCCCGACATTGCTTCGCCCCCTTAAAAATATTACAAAATGATTACAAATATTATAACGCCGCCGAGCAATTATTACAAGTCTTTTTGAGAAATATATTGTTAACAATGCTTGGATAGTGCAACGCATGACGCATTTTGAAGATAGAAAAATGAGCCGCCGAAAAGGCAGCTCATTATCTCTCATAGGATGATTATTTCTTGTCCTCTGTCATGTTGAAACGCTTCTTGAAGCGGTCAACGCGTCCGCCGGTATCGACGAGCTTCTGCTTGCCGGTGAAGAACGGATGGCACTTTGAGCAAATATCGACACGAAGATCCTGCTTGGTGGAAGAAGTCTTGATGACCTCGCCGCAAGCGCAGCGGACCTCAGTGGGCTCGTACTTAGGATGGATTCCTTCCTTCATTATTGTCACCTCTTTCGGATTATCTGCATATAACTTTATCTTTAAGTCTAGCAAACGAAATTTTATCATACGCAGGGCAAAAATGCAAGCCCTTTTTTCATATTTTTTAAACTGTTCCGACTTTAACGGTCGAATTCATGAAAAATGAGTACAAAAGCGTCTCTTTGACGGGCATTCCGAGTGCCTGTGAGAGTGCCTCGCGGTATATCCCGAGCTGAGCCGAATATCGGTCGAGCAGAGCCGCGGCGTCAACGCCCGTGTCGGTTTTATAATCGACAATGACGAGTTTTCCGTCCTCGACGAACACGCAGTCTGCAATGCCCTGAACGACGATTTTTTCTTCCGCCGCTTCGCCCGTCAGCTCAGGATAGAAAAACTTTGCCGGGAAGAGCGCTGCAAATTTTTTCTCGCGCATGACATTATCGGAGGCGAATATTCTCTCTGCAAGCGACGACATAAAGAACCGTTTAGCCGCGCCGATATTCACAGCCTTGCCCTCATCCTCCGAGAGGAAGCCGCCGTCGACGAGCCGCGCGAGTTCGGATTCAATGTCGGCGCGCGCCGCAGCGTAGTCCGAAAACTGCATGAATTTGTGCGTAGCCGTGCCGCGCTGAGCCGGGGTCAGTCCGCCCGAGCTCATGAACGCCGGGCGTGATGAGGCGAAATATTCGCGGTTTATGCCGCGCTCCGAGCCGTCCGAAGCGGCGCGCTTCGCGGGCACAGACGAGAGCACCGAGCGCGGGTCGGAATAATCGAGTCGTTCGCAAACTTCGTCGAAGAATACGGGCTTTGCGGCTATCTTTTGCTCATTTGCGGATTCTGTCATGAAGCTTTCCGAATCGCTGACGACAACTTTGAGCTTGAATCTGTCTTTTTCGGGCAGAAATATCGGGACATCTACGCCGGAAAGCTTTCTCAGCTCATCCGCGGCGGGATGGCGCATGAGCGCCGTGAGCACAAGGTCCGAAAAGTTGTTCATTCTGAGCACGGCGAACGGGTTCGCCCGCTCCCCTATTCCGCATTCGACGGCAACCTTCGCGAGTCCCTTTTCGGGATTCGGGACGGATGTTACCATAACGAGATTTTCTTTTGCTCTCGTCAGCGCGACATAGAGCACGCGCATCTCCTCGCTTCGTCCCATGCGCTCGGAAGTTATGACTGCGGCGCGACGCGAAGCGGTGTCATAAACGCTGATTCCGTCCTCCGTGCGTCTCTTCATGCCGAGCCCTGCAGACGAGCTTATGAGCACTGGTTCGGTGTTGTCCCGCTCGTTGAACGCGTGCTGCATATCGGCGAGAATACATATCGGGAATTCAAGTCCCTTGCTCTGATGGACGGTCATTATGCGGACGATATCCGCATTTTCGGACGGTCGCGCGGCGGTTGCCAAATCTCCGCTCGTGCGCGCGACCTTATCTATAAATCTTATAAATCCGCTGAGTCCGAGATTACCCGCCGCCTCGTATTTTTCGGCATAATCGCACAGCAGACCGACATTGAGTCTGCGGCGCTCGCCGTCCGGCATCGCGCCGACAATAGCGTCGAAGCCCGTCTCTTCGCACACTCTGCGGACGAGTTCGCCCGCGCTAAGGGTCAGCGACAGTCTGCGCAGGGATTCGATCTTTTTGAGGAATGCCGCCGCTTTTTCATCGCCCTCGTCAGCCGACGCGGTGACGCTGCGATAGAGCGGCTCGGTCTCGCCCGCCTCCAGGCGTTCTTTCGCCGAGGCGCGTATATCCGCAAGCTCACCTGCGCTGAAGCCGAACAGCGGGGAGAGCATGACAGCCGCGAGCGGTATGTCCTGCACTGGATTGTCGAGCACGCGCAGGAGCGAGAGTATAAAGCTTATCTCGGCGGCCTCAAAGAATCCGCCGGTCTCCGGAGAAAAAACCGGTATGCCGCGCTCGGAGAGCGCGTTGGCATAGACCGAAGAAACATTTTTTGCCGTGCGCAGGAGAATGCAGAAGTCGCCGTAGGATGCGGGATGCAGAGCGCCGCCCTTTGTGACGAGCGTTTTCCCCTCTCTGACCGTACGGTCAATATATCTCGCAACATAGCGAGCCTGCGCTTCGAGCGTATCGGCTCTGTTGCCCTTGTCCGTCACGACATGCAGCTCGCAGTCGGGGGTGTCGCGCTCGGGATATTTCGCGGCAGCGTTGAGTGCCTCGGAGTCGTCATATTCGAGCTCGCCCGCCTCCGTGCTCATCAGCTGGCGGAAGATATAATTGACGCACGATGTAACTCCCACGCGGCTTCGGAAATTCGAGCCGAGGGTTATGCCCAGGGGGTATTTCCCACTCTCGAAGCTGTGTGTTGTGCTGCGGCGGCGCAGGAATATCTCCGGCATCGCCTGACGGAATCTGTATATGCTCTGTTTGACATCGCCGACGGTAAAAAGATTGTTCTCGTCGGCGGATATTGCCTTGAATATCATATCCTGCGCTTCGTTTATATCCTGATACTCGTCGACGAGTATCTCAACATAATGCGATGAAAGCTCGCGCGCAAGGTCGGTTTTTATATATCCGCCTCTGCCGTCGGAAACCGCAAGCAAATTGAGCGCGCGGTGCAGGATATCAGAGAAATCGGCGGAGTTCATTTTGTCTTTTTCGGCGGAATACTCCCTGCCGAACTGTTTGACGAGTTCGATAAGCTTCGTCACGGGACCGCGCATCAGGCGCACATCTTCAGAATGTTCTCCGGACGAGACGCACATAATATTAGGTGCTTTTTTCAACAGATCCTTGAGCTTTTTGCGGGCGGTCATGACCGCGTTTTTTGTCTCGCTCTCATAGCCCTTCGGCACACGCCCGAGACCCATATATTTGACTGTGTTAAATGCTTCGAGAGCCTCGTCCCAGTCTCTGTTGACTTTTTCGCGAAGCTCGGCGTACATATTTATATCGCTCTGCACCGCCGCGCCGTAGGCGTCCGCGACAATAGAATCAGACTCCATGGCGGCCATCATATCATTGCTTGATGATACGCAGTAGTCGAGCATATCGCAGACATATTTTTTTATTATAACGCCCCAGCAGCTCTTGTTGATATCGGGCTGGGAATACTCCTCGATAAGCGAGTCGAGCCACAAATCAGGGAACGGATAAGCTGTCGAGATATCATACATTTTGATTATCAGCTTCGCGAAATCCTCGTCGCTGCTGCCGGAGGACATCATGTCGCTGAGTCCCGAAAAGCTGCCGTCCGAATCCTCTTCGTATGCCCGTTCGAGCATTGCCTCGCAGACATCGTTTTTCATTATGACCGCCGTCTCGTTGTCGAGCAGCGAATAGTCCGGGGATATGCCGAGCGCGTGGAAATTTTCGCGCACAAGGTCGTTGCAGAAGCTGTCGATAGTGCATATCTTCGCAAACGGCAGGAGCATATACTGGCGGCGAAGATGCCTGTCCGTCGGATCCTCCGAAAGGCGTTTGAGTATCGCCGCGCCTATCTTCTCGCGCATCTGCGCGGTGGCGGCGCGGGTGAAGGTAACTATCAGCAGATCCTCCGCCGAGCAGGGGTTATCTTCGTCCGTCAGGCGGCGGATAACGCGCTCGACGAGCACCGTTGTCTTGCCCGAACCTGCCGCAGCGCTGACAAGCACAGAACATTTACGGCACTCTATCGCGTGCTGCTGATCAGTCGTCCACTTGACTCCCATTATTCCGCCCCCTCTCCGAGTTTCAGATTGTCATTTAATTCTCTTACAGGCATATTATTCTCATGCGTGCAGATGTTCCAATATTCGCATTTCGAGCAGATTTCCTTGTAGTTTTTGCCCTGTGCCGGGAGCGCGGAAATTGAACCGCGATGCAGCTCTTCGCCCATGTTTACAAGGTTTTCGTCAACTGTGTCCCAAAGCTTTGACAACTCTCTGAGGTCGAGGGTCTTGCCCTTTATGTTGCCGTCCTTATCAATTCTTGCCGGGATATACACACCGTCGCCGTCATGCTCCATGGCGACTATGACATCGGCGTTTTCGAGCACGAAACCCTGCATTTTTTTGTCGTTCGGATTGCCCTGTTTGCTGAGGTCTTTGCCTCTCTCGGCTGTAAAGGCAGATGCCTTTGCAGGCATATAGAGCACCCCTGCGGGGATCGCATCGCCGTAGCGAGCCTTTCCGTTGCTCACGAGCGTGAAAAGATATATAAGCATCTGCATATTGAGTCCGTTGAGCACATCGGAAATGTCAAAGGGCTTGCCCGACGACTTGTAATCTATGACTCTGACATACGGCTCTCCGTCTATCTCTGCGAGATCGACTCTGTCCACCTTGCCGGAAATATTGATGTGTCCGCCGGAGGGTATTTTCAGATCATACGGCTTTATCGTGCCGTTATGCGATATATCAAGTTCAAGATCGATCGGGCGAAATTCGCAGTTTTTGAACTCGTCCGCAAGCCGCGCCGCGACCGCATCTATGCTGCGCGCGAGGCGTTCATAGAGATAGAGAAACCGTTTAGACCTCTGCGAGCGGTCGAGGAAGCGTTCGAGATAAGAGTCCAGATATCCGCGTATTTTTTCATAGCGTTCATCGGGATCGAGCTCGGAGAGCTCCTGCGCGCTGAATTCGCTGAGCAGCTGTTCGAGCACGAAATGTATAACCGTACCTTTCTGAAGCGGGTCGAAGGTCGCGCTCTTGTTCTCCTGAAGCTTCAGGCCGTAGCGGCAATAGTAAGAAAACGGGCAACGGTAATATGTCTCAGCCCGTGAGGGCGAAATATTCATGTTCATGCCGAAAAGGCGCGTCGCGCTCTCGCGGCTGTCTATCTTGAAGGTTCTCCCCTCCGCCGCGCTGTCGAGCGACGCGAGTCTGCCGGAATAATCGGCATCTTTTTCAAAATATTTTCTCAGCGATTCATAGAGCTCGCCGCCGTTTCGCATCAGCGCTGCCGTCAGCTCAAACGCGGGCTTCTTGCCCTCGACAAGGTCGATTTTGTCCGCCGTGAGAGTGTCGGTCTGATGCACCTGCGGGAAATGCTCGCGGATGAAAGTGATTATCTCCGATTCGCTGAGTTCTTCGCCCTGCGCGCTCTTCGAAGAATAACTGACTATCAGCGTCTCTTTTGCGCAGCAGCACGCGGTATAAGCGATAAATCGCTCTTCGGCAACTCTGTCCTCACCGTATATCGCGGTCTCTATGCCCGCCTGCGCGAGACGTTCGCGCTCGCCGGCGTTGAGCATACCGCCCTGAACGGGATTGAGCGGCAGTTTTCCCGCATTCGCGCCGAGGACGAACACCGCCTTTGGCGCGATGGGTCTTATTCTCTGCGCCGAGCCTATCGTCACCTCTTCGAGGGAATGGGGTATCTCGCCGAGGGTAACGGTGGAGAGCATGAGATCGAAAAGTCTCGAAAAGCGCGAGGCTTTTACCGGGGTCTTGCCGAGCGTCTGCGCCGCGACATCGAGCAGAGAGCAGAGGGTGTCCCAGAGCCGCTCCGTCTCGAGAGCGAGCACATTTTCGCCCGAATCCTCGAGATAAATCGCGAGGTCTTTGAGTCTCTGTGCCGTATCGAGCTCGCACAGCAGCTCGAACACAGCCTTTGCGCAGCCCTCGCCGTCGTTATCTTTGAGCTTGCCTCTGAACTTTGCAAACGGTTCGACCGCCTTTTCGCGCAGGGCGTTCAGCCTCTCAAGCTCCGCCGCTGCGTTTTCGGTCATCTCGCCGAAGCCGTCGGGGCTTGACTCCCATTTTTTCAGCCAGCCCGAGCCGTTTATCTGCCAGAGATAAGTGTAGTTTTCAATATCCGATATCTCGTCCGCCGCAAGCGGGCAGAGTCCGGTTTTCAAAGCGCGCAGGACGCTGTCGGTGTCGAAACCCGTGTCGGCTATTTTCAGTGCGGCACGAACGAGCGTCATCAGCGGCTGATTTATAACAGGTTGGCGTCTGTCCTCGAACACGGGTACGCCGCATTTCGCGAGCGCGGTCAGCATCGGGCGGATATACGAAGTTTCGTCGCGCACGATAACCGCTATATCGCGGCTTCGGTACTCGCCGGTTCTGAGCATTCGCTTTATATGCGCCGCGGCATAGGCACACTCGCTGCGGATATCGGGCGACGCGACTATAGATATGCTGTCGCACGCGCCGGGGAACACATCCGCCTCGGGGCTCAGAAAGTCACTTGAGAATGCATCGAGCGCGGGATCGCCGTTCGGTTCATTGATAACAACAGGCTTTGCGCACGGCACGCCGACGCTGTTCGCGAGTTTAATGAGCTTCTTTGCGGTATTTTTTGTATGATAGAATATATCGTCGCTGTCCCGCTCAACAAGGTCGGGCGCAGTCAGCGCGGCATAAACATCGTCCGCCTGGATGAGTATCTTGCCGATAACTCCGAACTCCTGCGCGGTGAAGCCGCGAAAGGAGTCGAAGAACACTGTTTTATTTTTAAAATACCCGCTTTCGAGAATTTTGTCTTTGAGGCGAGTCAGCATGCGGCTGTCGTCAAGCCATCCTTCGGAGACGAAAGAATCGTAGACCGAGAAAACGAGCGAAATATCGGCGAGCTTGCTTTTCAGCAGCCCGTCCTCCATGTTGTTCATGGCAGCGGTCATATCCTCCGGAGATATCGCGCACTGGCAGAACTCCTCGTTGAGGCTTAGCAGCTCGCGCACGACCGCGGGGCTGCCCGCGCTGCGGGAATAGACATTCAGTTTATCGGCGCACTGTTCGAGGGCGCGGCTCATCAGAAGTATTTTTCCCGCTTCATTGAGGCGCTTGCCCTTGTCCCAGCCGACAGCGTTAAACACGGTATTCGCAAGGCGCGTGAAGCTCAGCACTTCGACGCGCTGGGCGTCAGCCGTTCCGAGGCGTTCGAGAACTATGCGCTCGGCGGCAAAGGAATACTGTTCGGGCACTATCAGCACAGCCTCGCCGCCCGAAGAAGCGATCGAAGCCGCCGTATCATAGAGATATCCTGCGGTGCCGCCCACCGAGGGCGAAAGTATCAGTCGCAGCATTTCAAACCTCCGTCAGAAAGATTTCACACAAAGATTATATCACATCCGCGGAAATTTGCTATACCATATTTGGGACATTGATATTGTATATCCAAAAACTCTCTGATATAATAATATCAAAATGACTTATAAGGCGGTGCGCAGTATGAGAATATCAACACAGACAGACATTATTTTTCCGGCTTTCGGCATTGACGAGGGCATGAAAATATTCAAAGAGGCGGGCTTCGACGCGCTCGATTTTTCGATGTTCTATATGAACAGCTCGTTTGAGAGCGTGCTCGGCAACATGAGCGAGGATGAGCTTGTCGGCAAGCTTTTGGAATCGAGCGAGAAATATTCGCTCCCATTCAATCAGGCTCACGCGCCGTTCCCGAGCTACCGTTTCGGCAACGAGGAGTACAACAAATTCGTCTATGAAAAGCTGAAGCTCTCTATCCGCATTGCGGGCAAAATAGGAGCGAGTCAGATAATAGTCCACCCGACTGCCTGCCCGGACGGCGTGGATCAAAAGCAGTTCAACATCGATTTTTACAATTCGCTAAAACCCCTGTGCGAGGAGTTCGGGATAAAAATAGCTCTCGAGAATATGTTCGGCCACGACGACCGCCGCCATGTCATGCTCGCAAATGTTTGCAGCTACGGCGAACAGCTCGCCGAATACTATGACGCGCTCGACCCGAGATATTTCACCGTCTGCCTTGATCTCGGTCACAGCGGACTTGTCGGCGACGACGCGGCGCACGCGATAAGAGTGCTCGGCCACAGGAGGCTCACGGCGTTGCACGTCCACGACAACAACTATATGGAGGATCTGCATATGCCGCCCTTCACCTGCAAGCTCGACTGAAAGGCTATCGCGCAGGCGCTCCACGACATAAACTACACGGGCGATGTCACCCTCGAGGACGACGGATTCATCGCAAAACTGCCGAAACGCGCCCTCATAAACGGCACACGCCTCGCCGCAGACCTCGCGTCCGAGCTGCGCGACATGATAGCTCTGTAACTGTCTCTTATACACATCTGACGCTGCC
>ERZ1026864.765-NODE-765-length-17446-cov-4.365361_pt1 | contig 17446 bp, 10 predicted proteins | sample MGYA00380162_ERZ1026864 | MGnify/ENA primary metagenome ERZ1026864 (study PRJEB33269, sample SAMEA4719798) | human gut metagenome | biome: human-associated habitat; feature: organic feature; material: feces | place: Cameroon | collected 2013-10 ... | reverse complement strand
TTAGTATTTTTGATGGCAGGATAATTTACCTTGTTGGCTGCAAAATAGCTATTAGTTTTGTGGCATAATAAGCAATATGTGGTTTGGGCAGTATCTTCCGGGGTGGGGAGTTTGAGTAGTAAAATGATGAAGTGAAAAGCTTTGCGGGGATGCGATAAGTTGTAAGATTTTCGTAAAGACTTGCAATGGATGGTTGTGATATTCTGTAAATGGTAAAAGCAGGAGGTGGAATGCGTGGAAAAAGCGAATATACTTGTGGTGGATGATGATAAAGAAATTGCAGAACTGGTTGGCATTCACTTACGCGAAGAGGGATATGAGGTATATAAAGCATATAGTGGCAAAGAGGCATTGGAAATCTTCAAACAGGAACGTATAGACCTTGTTATATTAGATGTCATGATGCCGGTTATGGATGGAAATCAGGTATGCAGTAAGATCCGAGATACAAGCGCTGTGCCGATCATAATGCTCAGTGCGAAAGACGCGGAGATGGATATGGTGTCCAGTTTGTATCAGGGCGCTGATGACTATGTGACAAAGCCGTTTCGGCCGATGGAGCTGATGGCTCGTGTGAAATCTCAGCTTCGAAGATTCCAAAGTCTGGGGGGTGGCGAGCAGGAAAATGCAGGTGTCATTGATCTGCCCAACTTATGGATGGACAAAAAGACGAGAACCGTGAAAGTGTATGACCGTGAGGTTAAGCTGACGCCGATAGAATTTGATCTGCTTTATCTGTTAGCATCACATCCGGGACAGGTATTTGCGACAGATGATATTTTTGAGAAAGTCTGGAAAGAGAAAAGCTTTGAAATGAGTAACACAGTCATGGTACATATTCGAAGGCTGCGCGGAAAGGTTGAGATCGATCCGCGCAACGCCCAGATCATAAAGACGGTATGGGGAGTGGGGTATAAAATTGATGGGTAAAAAATTCAAAAGCATACGCACAGAGATCATAGTGTATTGTTTTTTCAGTGTTATCCTTGCGATGATCACAGACATAGTGTTAGGTGGATTGATCTATACTGTTTCTTCTACGTTAGGCAAGAAGCAGTACGACAAAGTGCCTGTTTCGCCACCAACGGGGAGAGGGGTACGGTTCAGCAGGCATGGGGATGATCTGGGGATGAGCTCGAGTTGGCTGCCGAGGCATTTGAGCCGCGATACGCTGGTTAGTTTTATGCTTGTCACCGTTATTGCAACGATCTGTTTTTTTATCATTTACTTTTTGCTGTTTATTAAACGGATCGTCAAAGACATGACATATATTTCGGATCGGATCATCGATATTGCCGATGGAAAAAGTGACGAAAAGATCATCATAGAGAGACAGGATGAGATAGGAGAGATAGCCGGCAGGATCAATGAGATGACAGCGCAGATCAATCAATTGATCAAATCGGAGAGGGATGCCTTGCAAAGCAATAAGGATCTGATCGCCTGTGTAGCACATGATTTAAGGACACCGATCACATCGGTGAAGGGATATTTGGATCTGGCTTTAGATACCAAGCATTATGATCTGGAGCAAAGACAGAAATATGTGCGTATAGCACAGACCAAGGCGAATCGTTTGGAATATCTGATACACGATCTGTTTAACTATACGAAACTTACGAGTGGAGAGATCACACTACACCGCAGTAAGATCGATCTGGTGCAGCTCGTGGAACAGATGGTGGAGGAGTTCTATCCGTTATTTCAGGAAGAAGAGCTTGAGTGCACAACGAAATACAATATTACCTATCTGGAAATGAATATGGATGGAGAATTGATTGCGCGAGCCGTACAGAATCTGCTCAGCAATGCGATCAAATATGGCAAAGATGGTAAACACGTATATGTGGAATTGGAATGTTTAGAGCAGGAAGTTCAAATTCGCGTTACCAATTACGGCTTAGTCATACCGGAAGAAAGTATCAAGCATTTGTTTGACAAATTTTACCGGGTAGAACGGTCGAGAAATGTTAAGACCGGTGGTACCGGCCTTGGCTTAAACATTGCGCAGGAAATTGTTCATTTGCATGGAGGCAGGATTCAGGTAACAAGCGGAGCGAGTGGCACATGTTTTACCATCGCTTTGCCGTTACATAAAGAAGAGGAGGAAGAGTGATTGAGAGGTAATGAAATGATGAAAGAAAAGCAGACTTCCGGTATGGAATGGATGTACTCTATACTGAATGGTGCGAGTATTGCCATGCTGGTGGCAGTATTAGCGGCCATTGGGATCATGACTTGTATGGCTTTTGCCAGTCATGCAGATGCCAAAGTCAAGTCTTCCAATAACAATGCAATAGGAGAAGTTAGTTTTCGGGCGGGAGACATCAAGATTGATGCGACACTTGGCGGAACGGGAGGTGTTGTCGCCCCAAATCGTTATGCCCCGATCAGGGCAACGTTGACCAACAAGGGAGATAATTTTAACGGCTCCATCAAAGTGATCTCAGGAGCGAATAGTGGCACTTCGGTAGCATTTACCAAATCGGTATCGATTGCTGCAGGAGAGACGATTCAGATCAAAAGTTTTTTCACGTTGCCGGTGAGCAGTTCTACGGTACGTGTTGCGTTATATGACAAAGATAATGATATTATTTCATCTCAGACGGCATATTTGCAGATGACATCGACAACATCCAATGAAAAGCAGATGGCGGTTCTATCGGCTGATATTAACAAGATGGGATATTTGGAGAGTGTTGACTTTGCAGTAGAAGAAATGAATCTCGCGGATGTTCCGGAAGATGTCCGATTGCTGGAATCATTGGACGTATTAGTGATCAATAACGTAGATACGCAAAGTTTTTCTGCCAAACAGGTTAAGGTAATCCAACAATGGGTTTCCAATGGCGGACTTTTGGTGCTTGGCACCGGCGCTCAGGCAGAAAAAAGTTTGAAGGTTTTTTCGGGGAAATTGCTAACCGGTACGATTGGTGACGCGCGCTCGATACAGACAAATTTATCCTATGCGAAGGTGGATCAGGCTGAGAAACTGGCGTTACTCAAAGAAGAACTGCGCAAAGAAAAATTAGATAAAGTAAGGAAATTTCTGCGCGAACATTTGCCGGAAACAATGTATCGGGATTATGTACAGAGCATTCAGGAATTAGATTATTCGGATGATTGGGGCAGTACGATTTTAGCAAAAGGTTCGGAAATATACAAACAGCTGAAGAAAGAATATAGCGATGACGATTTGGAGAAGAAATTTCAAGTTACCATAAGCAAGAAAGAAGAAGAGAAGATACGGAAATCTCTTGTTTCTGATAAGTTAACCGTCGATATTACATCCTTAACGCTTGATAAAGCAGAGACTTTGGTAGAGCAGGACGGGGAGGCGCTGGTTTCCAAAATATCTTATGGAAATGGTTCCGTGATCGTATCAGAATTTGACCTCGCACTTGATAACAAACAGTGGTCTAATTATGGTTCTGTTATTCGTAAGATCATTAGCGACAATTGTACCACGACAGAGAATCATTTCTTTGATCAAAATGTCAATGCATATTACTTGGATGACAGTTTGCAGGACGGACTGAAATACAATGAGGTTGATGTGTTACCAAACATTACCTTATATGCGATTCTGTTGATCGTGTATGTGGTATTGATTGGACCGGTTGGCTATACGATACTGCGTCGTAAGGATAAGCGGCAGCTGCTGTGGGTGATCATACCTGTGTCCGCTGTGTTCTGTTCTGTATTGATCTATCTGATCGGAACCGGAACGAGAATCCAAAAGCCGTTTATCAATTATTTATCACAGCTCGAAATTGGAGCAGAGGGGACACATGATACGTTAAACACAGCCTTTTCAGTGACGAGCCCGAATAATAGAGATTATCAGATCGTAGTAGAAGGCAGTAAAAATATTGACCCGTATTACAACAGTGATCAGGTCTATTATGATTCTAGTGCAGAGCAGGATAAAACGTATAGTTATGCAATCGAGTATAACTCAGATGAAACCGTATTGCACATGGATAATCAGGCATCGTTCCAAAGCTCTAATCTCAAAAACAGTCAGACGGTAAAACAGAAAGGACGTATGGCGTTTACGAATATACAGATCGGAGAGTCTAAAGTATCCGGTGTGGTAACCAACAATACAGGGTATGATCTGGAAGACTGTATGATCGTTAATCATGGAGATATCATCGTGTTAGGCAGCTTAAAGGCCGGTGAAAGTATATCTCTTGACCGTATCTCACCGAGCAAATACTTAAAATATGCGGATATCGGTTCTGATTGGGAAGAGATGGTTATGCAGGCAATGGGTGCAAATGACAATGGATATACAGAAGATGTGCAGTCTCAGCGAAGACAAAGCTTGCTGAAATATTACGGTCATTTCTTCACTTCAGGAGAGACAGGAAGATCAACGACATATTTTTATGGTTTTACAAAAGATCAGCAAAAGACGTCGTTTACCAATATGTTTGATCTGAATCTGTATGGAGAAATGGCAGTATCACAGGGAATTGAATTTAAGGATATGCTTGCAGAGGGGACGACAAATTATGGCGTATTGTCAGACTATATTGCAGAATATAATGATTATCAGACCGATGGGAAATTGGTGCTGCAATCAAATGCTTCTGCGTCCTCTTCGAGCTATGCTCAGAGTATTAATGTTACTTATAACATCAAAAAGTTACTGGATGAAGGGAAAAAATTAGAACTGCAGTATACGTATCTGGATAATTCGGAGATTACGATCTACAGCAATTATAGTAGTTCGGATATGACGATCAATACGAATCTGTTTATGGGATCAGCATATATTTATAATCCGAAGAAAGACCGTTATGTTAAGTTCCTGACAGCCGGAAGTGAAACAACGTTAGACAGTCTGGATCAATACGCTGACTCAGAGGGAAATGTCAAGATTCGATATGACGTAAAAGCGGATAGTGGTCTGGATGGAATGTATAACAATATTGCACTTCCGAAATTGCACATTATAGGCAGATAGAGAGGAGAGGGTGACATGGTAGAAATCAAAGGATTAAATAAATTCTATGGTAAATTTATTGCATTAAATAATTTGGATCTGCATATTGACAAAGGGGAGTTATTTGGATTTGTCGGACCAAATGGTGCAGGGAAAACGACGACCATGAAGATCTTATCAGGTCTGCTGAAAGCATCCGGCGGGGAAGCTTACGTTGCAGGGATCGATGCGATCCGCCAAAGTACAGAACTCAAAGCGATGATTGGCTATATGCCGGATTTCTTTGGTGTATATGACAATCTCAAGGCGATCGAGTATATGGAATTCTATGCATCCATTTATGGCATGTATGGAAAACAGGCGACATCCTATTGCATGGAATTGATGGATCTCGTGCATCTGTCGGATAAGGCAAATTTTTACGTGGACAGCTTATCGCGTGGCATGAAACAACGATTATGTCTTGCAAGAAGTTTGGTGCACAATCCGCAGTTGCTTATTTTGGATGAGCCGGCTTCTGGTTTGGACCCGCGAGCACGATTTGAGATGAAAGGAATACTCAAGAATCTACACGAAATCGATAAGACGATCATTATTAGCTCACATATTTTGTCGGAGCTGGCAGAAATGTGTACCACGATCGGTATTATCGATCACGGACAGATGATGGTAAAAGGAACAGTCGATGAGATCATGACCCGGTTAAACACCTCCAATCCACTGCAGATCCGTATTGTAGAAGGAATGGATCAGGCGGTGAAGATCCTCAAGGAGAATCCGACAGTTGCTAATTTGTCTGTGGATGCCAACATGCTGCTTGTTGGTTTTAAGGGAAATGAAGAAGAGGAAGCAGCGTTGCTTGCTTCGTTGATACAGAATGACGTGCGGGTATCGTCCTTCGTTCGGGATACAGGTAATTTGGAAGAAGTGTTTATGCGTGTCACTGGGAACAAGGAGGTGTTGTCGGCATGAGTAAATGGAAAAAGAAGTTATATAATCCGGTATATGCAAAAGAAACAAAGCTGCGCGTGCGCAACATTAAGTTCGCTCTGACAATCTTGTTTTACAATCTGATCTTGATCGGGATCGCAGTATTTGGATTTGAAGTATTGTTTAATTCCGGTATAAACGGTTATGTAAATTATGGAACGGCGATTGGGTTATATGTTGTACTGGTCGTGCTCGAATCTGTCATGGTGGGATTTCTTGTACCATCTTTTACGGCTGGAAGCATTGCAGGAGAGCGTGAAAAGCAGACATTAGAAATTTTGCTTACGACAACCATGAAACCGTCAGAAATCGTTTGGGGAAAACTGATGGCATCCATCAGTATGGTATTGTTATTGGTGGTTTCCAGTTTGCCGGTGATTTCCATTGTATTCACCATTGGTGGTCTTGCTTTAGTTGATCTGCTGCAGTTCGTTGTATTGGTATTTGTTGCGGCATTACTAATGGGAAGTATCGGCGTTTGGGCATCTACGGCAATTAAGAAAACAGTTCCGGCAACGGTATTTACCTTTGCGGGGATTGTTGTACTGTGCGGTGTGACGGCTATTTTGGATGGAGTTATATACATTATTGGAAAGGTTTTTGAATTGAATGTTAATCATGTGTCCGGGCTGGCTGCCAGCGGCGCAACGCTGCATCTTGGACCGGCGTTATTGATCCTGTTGATCAATCCGGTTGTAACTTTAATCGAAATGTTGATGTGTCAGTTTAGCGGACATGGACTCATTGTTACACTGGAACGGACGTTTGGAGGTGGGATTCCGGATATTGTTGTAGATCATTGGTTTGTGATCAGCTTGATCTGTCAGTTGGTTTTGACGTTTTTCATTATGAAGCTTGCAGCAAAGTTATTGGATCCACTGCGTGTGAAGAAGAGCAGGAAGAAAGGAAAAAAGCATGAATCAGCAGTCGGGGATGGAAGCGGACAAAGAGATTGATCGTTTTCTGCAAAAAGTAAAAAAACGTGATATGCGTCAGAAATCGATTTTCCTGTTGGGAATGTATGCACTGGTTGGAAGCATTCTTGGCTTTTTGGTACAGTGCGTGGCGATCTGGTATCCGTTTTATTATTGTGTGCCCACAAGTGCCGCAGTGCTTTTGGGATCGATCGCAGTCGGGGGCGTGCATTTGTTTTTATGCCGCACAACGACAAGACGTGCAGCAAGATTAGCGGACAATATGGGAATGCAGGAGCGTGTATCGACGAGCATCGAAGGCAGAGGAAGTACCGATGAACTTCGTATCCTGCAGAGAATAGATACGAGAGATCAGCTTCGGAATATCTCTTTGGAGAAGACAATGCCGTATTATATTCCATGGAAGCGATATGTTAGTCTGGGGGTCTTTTTGCTGATGGGATTCATCTGCTTGTTTATTCCGTCAGAGGCAAAGGATGCCGCGAAGCAGAAACATGAATTTGTCAAGAAAGTTGAGAAAGAGCAGGAGAAGATCGCGAAAGCAAAGAAGGTTCTTGATAAGGAAATGGCAAAGGGCAAGATAAGTAAAGAATCCCGCAAAAAGCTGGAGGAGTCCATAAAAACAGCCCAAAAAGATATGAAGCAGGCAAGATCTGTCGATGAAGTGACTGCAGCCCAAAAGCGTTTGGAGACAAAACTTCTTCGAGATGTTCCGGAGAACATTAGCAAAGAGGCCGCAGACAGTTTACGTCCTTTTGTGGATGGCAAAAATTTACAGGCACTTTCGGAATATCAGAAGCAGCTTGCAGATCTGGCCGGTAAGCAGAAAGCCGTTGCGGCAGTGAGTGATGAATTAAAAGAATTGGGAGAGCAGTTAAGCGAGTCTAAGATGAAAGAGCTTATGCAGCAGCTCAATGAAAAGGCACAAAGTGGAGCGTTGACACAGCAAGACATTTCGGAAGTACTGCGAAATCTTGATAATGCCAGTGCTTCCTATACGCGGAGTGCCCTGTTACAGGATCAGACAGATTCCAATGCAGCGACACAGAATCAAAATACACAGGCACAGGGGAATACTTCGAATCAGAATGCTTCACAGAATGCCGATGGACAACAGGGAAACAGTTCCAAAAAACTGTCCGGTAATAGTGCTAAAGGTACTCAAAATGGTGGTCAAAGTGGATCAGGCAGTCAGGCAGGTTCCGGTAAAAATGCCGGCAGTGGGAATGGTGGCAGCCAAGGTAAAAACGGTACCAAAGTTGGAAGTGGATGGAACACCGGTGGTAAAAACGGACTGGAACGAAAAGGTGCGTCGGACAGTGCAGAACAAGTCTGGGTTCCGGAGGATAATGGGAAAGATGGCAATTTGACGGGCAGCAAGAATGGAGAATCCGGCAATCGCACAAAGTCTAACAACATGCCTGCGAAACGCGGAACCAAACAGGAAATCGGGGCAGTATCCGGACAATATAAACAAAAAGCATATTCCAAATTGAAGAAGCAGAAAATACCACAATCCAAGGAGGATATGGTTAAAAAGTATTTCAGCGATCTAGAGTAAGGAGGGGCATTGATGCAGGTAGAGGATATCAAAGAATATAGTACCAAAATCAAACGTACAGAGGAAGAAATTGCCAAGGGGATCATCGGTCAGAGAAACGTGGTCCATCACATTTTGCTGGCAATATTGGCAGATGGCAATGTGTTATTAGAGGGTGTTCCGGGACTTGGTAAAACACAGTTGGTGAAGACGTTAGCAAAAGTTATGGATCTTAATTTCTCGCGTATACAGTTTACGCCGGATCTAATGCCGACCGATATTACCGGTACCAATCTGATCATAAAAGAAGGAGATCGAAATCGGTTTCAATTTGAAAAAGGACCTGTGTTTGCAAACTTGGTCTTAGCGGACGAGATCAATCGTGCAACACCGAAGACACAGTCCGCATTGTTAGAAGCGATGCAGGAAAAAACAGTAACAGTTGGAAATCATACGTATGAACTCCCAAAACCTTATATGGTTCTTGCAACGCAGAATCCGATTGAAAATGAAGGTACTTATCCGCTTCCGGAGGCACAGTTGGATCGTTTTTTATTTAAGTTATTGATCGAGTTCCCGTCTCTTGAGGAACTAAAGCAGATCATGCATCTGACGGTAGAAGGACAGCAGGAACAGATCCAGCCGGTGCTTACTGCAGGAGATCTGATGGAAATGCGTCAGGTGGTTCGTGATATACCGGTGTCGGCAGCAGTGGAGGAATATGCGCTGGCATTGGTGATCGGAACACATCCGGACAGTGAGTATGCGGTGAAAGAAGTTAAGCAATATGTATTAGAGGGAGCCAGTCCGCGTGCGGCACAGGCGATTCTGCTGACGGCTAAGGCAAGGGCGTTGTTAGATGGCCGTTACAATGTTTCTTTCGATGATATTGATGATGTGGCAAAGGCGGCACTGAGGCACCGGTTGGCATTAAACTTTGATGCGCTGTCGGAAAATGTAGTGGCAGACACGATCATTGCAGCATTGCAGGAGGCACTCAATGGAAGAAAAACTGTTTGATGGTGATTTTTTTCGAAGCTTGAAACGGATCAGCCTTTGGAGTGAAAATCGCTTAAATGGAGGCAGAGGCGGCAGCAGAAAATCCACTGCCAAAGGCAGCAGTGTGGAATTTTCTGATTTTCGAGAATATATGCCGGGAGACGATATACGTCGTATTGACTGGAACGCCTATGGAAGAAGTGAAAAATTATTTATTAAGCTTTTCATGCAGGAACAGGAAGGAATGTACACTGTCGTTTTAGACACGAGCCGATCCATGAAGGCAGACATGACAGAGAAATATAAACTTGCGGCGAGATTAGCAGGAATGTTTGGACATCTGGCATTACAGTCACAAGACCGGGTCCGTCTGGTATCGATTCAGGACGGTATGGCTCAGATTGAAAAATCTCTGACCGGGATGCAGAGCAGAAACTTATTTTTGGATCAAGTGGCAAGACAGCGATTTGATGGGGTGACAGATCTGTGGCAGTCGGTACGCCATATTCCATTTCCGCGAAAAGGGACTGTTATTTTGCTGTCCGATTTTATGGACAGAGATACCAATGGCGGACATATGGAGACAATACATCAGACATTACGTTATTTGAAATTTTGTAAACAGGACATATTGATCCTGCAGATTTTAGATAAAGAAGAACGGAAACCGCAGTTGGAGGGAACGGTCAAACTGATCGATTGTGAGACAGAGCAGGATCTGACAGTAACCATGACCTCGTGGCTGCGCAAGCAGTATGACAACAGACTTACTGCGTTTCAAAAAGGACTGGAGAGTGCAGCCAAAAAGTATCAGGCGCATTTTATGCAGGTGTATACGGACACGTCCTTAGAAAAGATAATTTATGACGGCATGAGAGCCGGCGTTTTTGAACAGGTATAAGATAACCCGGATATAGAGGAGGGGATACGATGGGATTTGAACATTTATGGCCATTATTATTTCTTGCATTTGTGCCGGGTATTGTTTTGCTCTATTTACTGAAGCAGAAGGTACAGACCAAGAAAGTGCCGGCATTAAATTTGTGGCAGGAAGCTTTTGAATCTGTACAGGCATCGACTCCATGGGAGAAATTTCGTAATCATTTGTTAATGTATCTACAGATTGCTGTTTTGCTTTTGCTTATTTTTGCCATGCTTATGCCGTACATCAAACGGAAGGGCGGCGAGACGGATCACGTTGTTTTGTGTATCGACACCAGTGGAAGCATGAATGGCCGATATAAACAGGACAGTACCAAATTAGAAGAAGCGAAAAAGCAGGCACTCACCTACGTGGATCAGTTAGATCCGGGAACAAAAGTCACCGTAGTTACAGGGGCACAGACAGCGCAGCTTTTAGTGACAGATTCGACAGATACCGGCAGCATCAAGAAAACAATACGAGGTATTGGCGAAACAGACATTGCCGGGAGCTTAGAGGCCTCTTTACAGATTGTAACACCGCTTGTGAAACAGTGGCATAACTATAAAGTGATCGGGTTTACCGATAGTGATGCTGATGTAGGAAAGTTAAACGCGGATATTATTGCGTTGACCGATCAGGAAGGGACGACGAATGTCGGTTTAAGCTGGTTGTCCCATCAGACGGATGCAGAACATAAAATAACAACACAGGCCGGTATTACAAATTACGGAGAGAAAGATTTTGAGACAGATGTAGAACTGTATTTGGGCGACACGTTATTTGACGCGCAGACCGTATCGCTAAAGGCGGGGCAGAGTAAGACGATCACCTTCCAGACGACAACGAACAGTCATTTCCGGAAACTGACAGCAAGCAAGGGGTATTTGAAAGCTCATATTGTAGCAGAGGACGGCAATTCACACGATAATACGGTCTATGAAATGATTGAAAGACAGAAGAAAAAGACGGTATTATTGGTATCCAAACAAAACAGTTTTATGGAACGGGCATTGTCTCTGGAAGATTCTATAACTGTAGAACAAACAACTCGGACAAAAAACATAAATCCGGACAAGGCATATGATTTCATCGTATACGATGGAGTTATGCCGACGAAATGGTATCATAATGAGAATGTGATATTACTCGCACCATCGGATAAGGTGGTGATCGGAAAGCAGACTTTAGTTCGTAAAGTACAGACATTCAAAAATGGATCAATTACATTTCCGCAAAGTAATATTACACAGGATCTGGAGGCGTTTACGGTCAGTGCAGCCAAAGGATTTCGCTACGCACTTCCGTCGTGGGCATATTCTTTTGCCGGGGAAGGAAATCAGTGTGTTGGCTATCTTGGAAAGCTTCAAGATCGCGTTGTTGCGGTGCTTGGTTTCGATCTGCACAATTCGGACCTTCCTCTGCAAATGGAATTTCCGGTGTTAGTACAGGGGATTTTGGCGCAGGCAGAGCAGACGATGTCTTTTGATGCAGCATCGTACGAGCCGGGAGATACGGTCACCCTGCAGCTTGGCAGTGGTAAGCAGGCATCTATCCGCTGGCAAGATCCGGCAGGACAGACAGTTGCTGATCAAAATGCACAGGGGCAGGCAGTATATACTGATACGAGGATGGCCGGTCTATACCATATGACGGTAACGGACACAAAGAGATCCACCAAATATTTTGCGGTGACATTTCCTGAGAAGGAATCTAAGTGCACGAATCGGGTACACATCACACAAAATGGCAGAAAACAGACTGTGACAACGGAAAATGTCAGCAAACTGTATGGCAAGAGGATGCTTGTAAGACCACTGATCCTTATTGTGTTGTTATTGCTGTGTGTGGAATGGATCGTATATAGACGTCGAACAAATTCAACAAATCGATTTAATAAAGTATCCACAATCGCATGCCGTATTCTATTATTTGCCGGATTGACCGCCGCATTTATCGGAATATCTATGTCCCATATTTCGGACAGTACAACGACCGTTTTTGTGGTGGATGTGTCGCAGAGTTTTGCTGGAAAACGCAGTGAAATGGTGCAGCAGATAAGAGATGAACTTAAGAAGCTGCCGTCAAAAGATCGTGCCGGAGTAGTTGCTTTTGGAGGAGATGCGAATGTAGAACAGTTCGTGTCGGATACGGTGAAGTTTACAGAACTTAATTCGGTCCGGGTAGAAACGGAAACCAATATTGAAAAAGGACTTCAGACAGCAATGTCCCTTTTCTCGGACAGCGACGGAAAGCGCATTGTTTTACTAACAGACGGCAGACAAAATAGTGGCGATGTGCGTAAAATGAGCAGCAGCTTACAGGCAGGAAATGTGGAATTACAGGTGTTACAACAGGATTGTACTCCGGACAAGGAAGTTTGGTTATCGGACATGACCGTACCGGAACAGATTACACCGGGAGAGCGTTTTACCGTAGAGATCGAAGTAACCGGTAATGTTGCGACTAATGCTGTTCTGCAATTATATAATGACACGAAGCTTCGCAGACAGGAGCATGTCACTATACAAAAAGGAACCAATCATTTTACCTTTCAGGATCAGCGAAAACAGACGGGATTTACCAATTACCGGGCGGTGATCGTTCCGGAGAAAGATACGATACAGGCTAATAATGAGTATGTTGCTTATACGAAAGCGACCGAGCAAAAAAAGGTGCTGCTCATCGAAGGAAAAAGCGGAGAAAGTAAGCAATTTCAAAAGGTTTTGCAGGCAGCTGGTATCAATTATGACGTAGTGACGCCATCTTTCGCCCCGGATACGCTTAAAAAGATGCGGGAATATAGCTCTATTTTACTGGAAAATGTATATGCAGACGATCTAAAGAGCGGATTTATGGATTATATCACCACCTATGTCAAGGATTATGCCGGAGGGCTGATCGCGATCGGTGGAGATCAAAGTTTTGCGCTTGGTGCATATCGGGATACTGCCTTAGAAAAGGTGCTTCCGGTCAATATGGAGATCAAGGGCGACAAGGACTCGCCAAAACTTGCGATGACGTTAGTGATCGACCATTCCGGAAGTATGACGGATGCGTCCGACGGAGGCAAAAGTAAGTTAGAGTATGCGAAAGAAGCGGCCGCAGCTGCGGTCAATAACCTGCGCAGTACAGATATCGTTGGTATAGAATCATTTGACGATGGCTATCATTGGCAGGTTAAACCGATCCGGCTTACAGACCGTGATGATGTCCTAAGCAAGATATATGGCATTAAAGATGGCGGCGGCACCAGTATTTATCCTGCATTGAAAGAGGCTTATGAGCAAATGACCAAGGTGAGCACAAATGATGCGCAGATCAAACATATCGTTTTGCTGACTGATGGACAGGATACGTACCATGGGTATGACGATCTGCTTAAGGACATGAATGATCATAAGATAACCTTATCGACAGTAGCAGTAGGGTCGGATGCCGACGTAAATATTCTGCGCACCTTAGCAGACAAAGGAAAGGGGCGTTTTTATCAAACGAATGCGGGCACCGGACTGAGCAGGATCTTTGCTCAGGAAGTATTTTTGTCGCAGGGAGAATATTTGGTCAACAAGACTTTTACACCGGTCATAACGGCGAACAGTGACATATTAGAGCAGCTCAGAGAAGGTGGTTTCCCGGAGATGCTTGGATATGTAGGAACGACATTGAAGTCGAATGCGACAGCAGTATTGATGGATGATAAAAAGGAAAGTCCGATCTTAGCAACGTGGCAGTATGGCTTGGGGACAACAGCGGCATTTACTACAGATGTAGTAAACGAGTGGACAGCTAATTATGCACAGTGGGAGGATTATCCGGCGTTTTGGCGCGGATTGATCAACCAGACGATAGGGGAACAGAATCATCAGGGCATTACCGTAACGGCACGGCAGGAGGGGAGTGCCGGTGTGATCGAGTATACCAATGCAAAAGTTAGTGGTGACGATCAAGTTACCGCAGTTTATGATGATGCGGATGGGAAAACGAATACTGTGACGTTACATTCTGTTTCCGGCAGCCGTTATGAGGGTGAGATTCCGCTTTCTGATGTAGGTGTCTACCAGATCAATGTCCGCCGCAGTAATGGAAAGAAAATACTAGATAACACCAATACGCAGTTGACGATGCAATATTCTGCCGAATATCGTTATGACACGACAGATACGGCATTGAATGAATTGATCGCGTCGGTACCAGGACGTTCGATCAATTCATTAGAGGGCTGTTTTGATACGACACCACAGCGGAATGCCGCAAAGCGTGATCTGACGTTATATCTGCTGATGGCAATGACAATTCTTTGGTTCTTGGATATATGGAATCGGCGTATGCCGGATCTGCTGCCGACAGCATTGCGTAGATTAGGAAATCTTCGTTCGAAAGCAGTGGATACCATATTGTCTGCGGTTGACACGCCACAGGAGGAGTCTGCTGTCAAAACAAAGCAAAAGAAGATAACGAGGCCAAAGAAACAAAAGAAACCAAAACAGCAGAAACAACAGGCGTCACAGGCTATGCTTGATATTAGCAGCTTGAAGAAGGGGCTGCAGGATATGTATGATGACACACAAAAATAAGTTGCAATATTTTGTCAATACGAATACAATAAAAAGCATGAAAATCCAAATGTTATGGAGGGCAAAATGATACCGATTAGTGAGAGAAAACGGATTGTCGTCAAGGTGGGAACCTCGACATTAACACATCGTACCGGAAGATTAAACATACGGCGCGTGGAGCAGCTCGTCAAGACACTTGCCGATCTGCAAAATGCAGGGCACGAGGTGATCTTGGTTTCCAGCGGTGCGATTGGTCTTGGTATGGGTAAGCTTGGCTTGATGGACCGACCTAAAGACACACCCGGGAAACAGGCTTGTGCCGCAGTAGGGCAATGTGAGCTAATGTATTTATATGACAACTTGTTTTCTGAATACAGTATAACGGTGGCACAGTTATTGTTGACGAAATATATATTGTTAGAGGATCGCCGCAAAAATGTGGAAAATGCGTTGGAACGTTTGATCTCACAGGGAGTGATCCCGGTTGTCAATGAAAATGATACGGTTGCCATTGATGAGTTGGAGTTGGAAATGGGCGAGAATGATTCGTTGGCAGCTGTCGTGGCAACGATCGCCAATGCAGATCTTCTTATCATCATGTCAGACATAGATGGACTGTATGACAGTGACCCGCGTCAAAATCCGGATGCCAAGATGATCCCGGTTGTTCGAGAGATCAGTGAAGATATTCATGCGGTTGCAGGCGGCGCCGGAACAAAATTTGGCACTGGCGGCATGGCAACGAAGATTCATGCTGTGGAAATTGCATACGAATCCGATATTGATGTTGTGTTGATGAACGGGCAGCACCCTAAGAAATTGTACGAGCTTTTTGAAGACAAGCCGGTTGGCACTTTATTTCATAAAGGGTAAAGAGTCATAAGCCTATTTTTGCGACAGAGATAGATCATCATAAAAATTAAAATCAAAACCGCTGGAGCGTTATCCGTTCCAGCGGTTTTGCAGTTGTAAGAAAACAGTATTAGTGACTAACATTGTCGTCTTTGATCACCTGTACGAGTTTATGGCGAAATGCCTTCTCTGAAATATTATTATCGTGGAAAGCAAAACGGTTAAAGTCAAATTCCGCATGACATACATCATCTTTGGTGAATATATCCGGTGTGCGCTTCTGCTCCTCCGGCCAAAAGATAACGATACAGCCATAAGGTTCCCTGATATTCGCATCCATTTTGTCTGCAAATGGTGTGGCAAGGCTTTGATCGATCATGACTACATGAGCGTACTGGCCTACAACTTTTGCAAGTCTCGTTCCATTGATCGTAAAGGTATTCATATCATAGCCATCCGTAAACTCACTGCCTTCCGCAGAAGACTGTGTATTTTGCTGGACGATGGCGATCAGTGGCAGGTGGCGATTTGGATCTTTTACCAGTTCGCAGTAAGAAGTAAAATCTTCCGGCGTAGTTATAAATTGTGCCTTTGTGCCAAGTCTGACAACGTCAACGAAACCTACCTTTGAAGAAAGATCATTCATGAAAGATGGTTTGCTAAAACTGATCTGGTGCGAAGCACCGTGTGGCATATCGCGAGATGTCATATGATAAAAATGAAGTTTGTCATCACTCAACATAGCAACAGAAGAATGAATATGCCATAATGTACCGATCTGTTTGCTGTCTATGTGATTTAACTTCATGGAAAATGTCATATCTTCCGGTCGATAATCAATCTTTAATTGGTAGCCTGGCAGTTTGTTCTGATAAGAACATAGTTCCTCAGGCATATCTTCAAAAACAGGATTCAACTTAAAACGAGCCCATTTATAAATGATATTTGATGCGTTTGTAAATTCGGACGCAAGTGATCTGACTTCTTTATGCAATAAATAGGTTTCCAGATGGAACAATACCGCAGAATCCAGTCTTGCAAAGTGAGAACGCGAACGCATTTTCTCATCACGGATAATAGGAAGTTTGTCGCAGATGGCTGCGACCTCCTCATTATGGATCTTACTGTCATTCAAAAGCTTGACGATTAGGTTATAACTAGGCTGTGGCGCATCCAGTTTGAGCAGTTCGCGGATCAGATCCTTGCGTTTGCATTTGAAAAACTGTTTTGCAATCTCCTTGTCCCGGTCAAACAGTTCTAAAATTGCAGGATCAAGTTCACTGTTATCATCCATATGGATTCGGAATTTGCTTTTTAGCATCAATTCCCAGTTGGCATTTTTATAATGGTTATAAGAGAGTTGTTCAAATAACTGGACAAGTGACCAGTCACTTAGTTCCAAGTTGGCGAGGATGCAGTTCAAAATGCGAGATAATTCTTCGCTGCCACGCCAAAATTCATTGTCTGACAGGAGACTTTTGTAACGCATATCATGTTCAATCTCGTGCCAGCCCTCAAAAAATACGGTACGAAATTGAATCTCAAAGGTTGTATCAATAGGCAGCGTCCACATGTCCTTTTTGTAGACTTTGAAATATTCCGATGGGAAACGGAATACACCGTTGATCTTCGTTGCCTTAAATTCATTGGCAGTGGCATTGGTGCGAGACCAATGGTCTAACATCTGAAAGGTAC
>ERZ1026864.764-NODE-764-length-17473-cov-3.770008_pt1 | contig 17473 bp, 17 predicted proteins | sample MGYA00380162_ERZ1026864 | MGnify/ENA primary metagenome ERZ1026864 (study PRJEB33269, sample SAMEA4719798) | human gut metagenome | biome: human-associated habitat; feature: organic feature; material: feces | place: Cameroon | collected 2013-10 ... | reverse complement strand
GGTGACCACCGTGCCGCCGCCCTCGGCGTTGCCGATGTCGAACCGGCCGCCGTGGAGGTTGACGATCTCATCGCAGACCGCCAGCCCGATGCCGCTGCCCCGCGCCCGGGAGGAACCCTTGTAGAACTTCTGCTTCACATAGGGCAGCTCCGCCACAGGGATGCCGGGGCCGAAGTCCCGGATGGTGATGACATAGGCCTCGTTCTCCTGCGTCAGGCGGACGACGATGCGCTTGCCGGAGCCGCCGTGCTTGGCGGCGTTGTCCAGCACGTTGCAGAACACCTGCTTCAGCCGCTCCGGGTCGCCGGTGATCGGCTCCTCGTACAGTGCCTTGTCGCTGGTGTACTCCAGCGAGATGCCGTCCTGACGGAACAGCTCCCGGTAGGTGTAGACCGCGTCCTCCAGCTCCGCCTGCAGGTCGGTATCCTCCACCTGCAAGGTGAAGCGGCCGTCGGTCATCTTGGAGAAGTCCAGCAGCTCCTCCACCATGTTGGTCAGGCGGCGGGACTCCTTGAGGATGATCTGCACACCCCGGCGCAGCTGCTGGGCGTCGCAGGACTCGTCCTCCAGCAGCGTCTCGCCCCAGCCGTTGATGGCCGTCAGCGGTGTCCGCAGCTCGTGGGACACGGAGGAGATAAATTCCGACTCCATTTTCTCGCTCTGGCTGATCTTCAGGGACATATCGTTGATGTTGTCCACCAGCACGCCCATTTCGTCCGCGTATTTGTTGGGGATCTGGATGCCGTAGCTGCCGCCGGAGATGCGCTTGGCCGCCTCTGACACCGCCGACACCGGCGCCACCACGTTGCTGATGAAGATGGAGCTGGACAGGAAGATCAGGCAGATGACGGCGGCCATCACGCCGCAGACCACCAGCACTGTCAGGGACACCTGACGATCCAGCTCGCCGATGCCGGTGACATAGCGCATGACGCCCACCACCTGCCCGTTGTACTTCAGCAGGCTGGAGGCGGCGATGATCCGCTCGCCGGTGGCCTCGTCCCGGCCTACAAAATCCTGCACCGTACCGCTCTCCACGGCCCGGGCGATCTCCGGTGTACCGGGATAGGTGCCCGCCGTCAGTCCCCGGGTGGTGACCTCCACCCGCCCGGCACTGTTGAGGAATTGCAGCTCGATGCGGTCGCTGCCGTCAAAGGTGGCGGCGTACAGCGTGGCGCTGCGGTAATACTCCTTGTAGCCGGTCATGACGTAGGTGTTGAAGTAGTCCGCGCCGGAGGATGCCTTGGCCCGCAGGGTGGAGCGGGCGCTGTTGTAGTAGTTGCTGGCGAAGCCCACGGAGATGAGGACGCCCACCAGCAGCAGTATGGCGGCCACAGGGACGATACTCCCCGCCAGCCAGCGGCGGCGCAGGCCCTTTACCTTGGGCAGCTTGGCGGGCATATTCCTCAACTCCTTTCTTGTGTGTCATGGTACGGCAACAGGTATGCGCGAGATTTTTCGTCAGGACGAGGCGCGGCACTGAGTGGAGCGCGGCAAGTATTTTGCACGCAGACGCGGCGCGGACAGCGCGAGATTTTTTGCTGAGACGAGGCGCGAAGCTGCCGCTGTACTTTGTGTACAGCAAGGCTTCGCAACGACGTATCAGCGAAAAAGATCCACTGTCAGAAGCCCCACTTGTAGCCATATCCCCAGACCGTGGTGATATAGGTGGGATTCGTGGCGTTGTCCTCGATCTTGAGCCGCAGGCGGCGGATATTGACATCGACGATCTTGAGCTCGCCGAAGTAGTCGTGACCCCAGACGAGGTCGAGGATCTCCTCGCGGGAGAGGGCCTTGCCGGGGTTCTCCATGAACATTTTCATGATGGAGTACTCCACCTGCGTGAGCTTGATGCGCTGGCCGTTCTTCTCCAGGGTGCGGTTGCGGGTGTTGAGGAGGAAGGGCGGCTGCTCGATCTCACCGGCGTCCACGGCGGCGCCGCCGGAGCGGCGCATGAGGGCGTCTACGCGGGCGGTCAGCTCCGCAGGGGAAAAGGGCTTGGTGACATAGTCGTCGGCGCCTGTCATGAGACCGGTGACCTTGTCCATCTCCTGAGAGCGGGCGGTGAGCATGATGATACCGATGGTGGCGTTGGTGGCGCGGATGCGGCGGCAGACCTCGAAGCCGTCGATGCCGGGGAGCATGATGTCCAGCAGCGCGACGCGGACATCCGTATGCTCCTTCAGCTTCTCCAGCGCCTCCTCGCCTGTCTCCGCCTCCACCACCTCATAACCGGCGCGGCGGAGATTGATGACGATAAAGCTGCGGATGCTGGATTCGTCCTCCAAGACCAAGACTTTTTTCATAGCCTGCTCCTTTCGTTCGATCAGGAATTGTTCCACGCGGGGAGGATGAGACGGAAGCTCCGGCGCAGCAGATCCTCGTCCATCCCGTAGTAGGGGGCGATCTCGTAGACCTCGCCGGCGTAGACCGTGGCAGTCTGGCGGCGGAGGACGATACGGCTGCCGATGCGGCTTCGGCTGTCCCGGTTTTCCCCGGTGATGGTGTAAACGGTCAAAACGGCGTCGCCGTTGATGTGCAGGGTCATCTGGTTCTCGTTGATCATGCCGCCGGTAACGGCCGTCACATCCCATGTCCACCAGCTGGTGGGGATGGTGAGGTACCAGCCGCCAGACTGACTGTGGTAGGTCTTGGCGGTCTGTTCAAAGCGGCCGTCCGTCTTCCAGCGCATCCACGAAACGAGGCCGTCCGTCTGCTCGGCAGGCGTATCTCCCAGCGGGCAGGGCAGTTCGATGATGCCGTCACCGTCGATATCCTGCGGCGACATCTGGCGATAGGGGTAGACGGCGGCAGAAACGCCGCTGTTCCGATCCATGGCCACATTGACAAGGCCGGTCTCCTGTCGGTAGACGAGGATATCCGTGACCGCCATGTTGGTGGTGTCCACACCGGTGATAAAGACGGCGGGGGTGTCCTTGGCCACCATGCCGGTGACCACGCTGCCCCGGTTCAGCGCCGTCATGGTGCTGGACAGGCGGCAGCGGTAGGACACGCCCATCTGCTCACCCAGCCAGCCGTAGAACTCCGCCACAGGCCCCATCTCGCCGTCGGTGCGCAGCACCAGCAGGCTGGGGACGCCGTCGCCGTTCAGATCCTGAATGGTGAAGCGGCTGTAGCTACAGGACATAAGCGCCACCGGCTCCGGCTCGATGGTGTAGGCCGCCAGCGTCTGGACATCGGCGCTGATGCGCCAGCCCACGATCAACTCCCGGCGGCCATCGCCGTTCAGATCCTGATAGTATACGCTCTCCACGGCGGTGCCGCTGCTCTCGATGGTGCAGAGCAGGCGGTAGCCCTCGTCCTCATCCAGACGGAATACCATGATCTTCAGTGGCTTTTCATCGGCGCCGCGGCGCATGAACACCATGGCCTCCTGCCGGCCATCATCCTCCAGATCCAGCATCTGCACGGACTGGATGTTCCGCCCGCCGGAGGGCGATGCGTATTCGTAGCCCTGGGCGATCAGGCTGTCCAGCTGCTGGGACAGGCCGGTATATTCCGGCGCCATGCGGGGCAGGGTGAACAGCTGCTCCACCGAGGCGTCAAAGAAATTGCAGCCGGTCAGCAGGGCGGCAGCCGCCCACGCCATCAGCAGCAGGATGCACTTTTTCAGGGTACGCTTCACGGCGGCTCCCTCCTTTTCCGGCAGTACGGCCAATATGCAGTATATTGTATCACACTCCGCGCTGATTTGGTAGTGCTTTTTTGCGGCTTTTGCACCGCGGCAAAAGGGACGGGCCGCCCTTGCGACCCGTCCCTTGCAGTCCTTTACATTCAGCGGATGCGGATGATGGCCTTCACCGTTCCGCCTCCCACCGAGCCGACAACGGTGGCATACCGTCCGCTGGTGGTGCCGGTGACGGTGAGCTTGTCGCCGTCCAGCGTGCATACGCCGCTGCTGTCACCGTCAATGCTCCATGTGACGGCGGCGGTGGTTCCCTTGATGCCCAGCTTCCAGACCTCGCCCTTCTTGGCGCTCATCTCAAACACGCCCGTCTCGGAGGTGGCGGCCAACTCACCGACATAGCCGCCCTCGGAGGTGGCTGTGATGACCAGCTTGCTCACATCCACCTTCTGGGTATCTGTGGGCTTGTTGGTGTCTGTGGGCTTCGTCGTATCCGTAGGCTTATTGGTATCCGTGGGTTTCGTGGTATCCGTAGGTTTCGTGGTATCCGTGGGTTTCGTGGTATCCGTAGGCTCCGTGCCGTCCCCGGCGGCCTTTACCGTCAGGCTGCACGCGGCCTCCGCATCGCCCACCTTGGCGGTGATGACCGCATTGCCGGCGGCGACAGCCGTGACCTCGCCGCTGTCGCTGACGGTGGCCACGGTGGGATCACTGCTGCTCCACGCGCAGGTCCCCTCCGTCTCCTCGTTGACCTTCAGCGTCTCTCTGTCCCCTACGGTCAGCGCCAGCACGGCGCGGTTCAGGGTGATGACGTTCTTCGGCTCTGCCGGGCCAGGGGTATTGGGATCCGGCGCAGGGGTCACATCCTCCACCGACGGCTTCTCCCCGCCGATGGCGTCCTTGATCTGGTCGCCAAACACCAGCCACACCACCAGCAGCACCAGCAGGGCCAGCACCAGCACCATCACGGGGCCGAGGATGCTGGGCGCCCGGCGGCGGGACGTATCCTCCCGGCGGCTGCGGCGCTTCTTCACGCGGCCGCTGTAATAGGCATCGTCCTCCTCGCAGAAGGGACAGGTCTTATAGCTATCGGAGAACATCTCTCCGCATCGTCTGCACTTGATCAAGCTCATGTGAAAAACCTCCGGGGAAAAATCTATTTTACATAATATCCGCTTTCCCTCTCCGCGTCAACCGCCTGATGGCGAAATTCATTCTTTTTTTACAAGCAAACGCCGCACCGCTTGCTTTTCTCCCTCATATTTCCTATAATAATGGGCAAAGCATTTGGGAGGACGCAGGCTATGAACACCATTTTTATCGGCATCGCCGGCGGCACCGGCAGCGGCAAGACCACTCTCACTGAGCATCTGGCCGCCCGGTTCGGCAGCGACATCAGCGTGGTACACCACGACAACTACTACAAGCGGCAGGATCGGCCCTTTGCGGAGCGGTGTCAGCAGAACTACGACCACCCCGACGCCTTCGACACCGATCTGATGATCGCCGATCTGAAGGCGCTGAAACGCGGCGAGACCATCCACTGCCCCGTGTACGACTACTCCATCCACAACCGCACCGACGAGACGGTGGAGGTGCGCCCCACCAAGGTGGTGATCGTGGAGGGCATCCTCATTTTTCAGAACAAGGCACTGCGGGATCTGCTGGACATCAAGATCTTCGTGGAAACCGACGCCGATGTGCGCATCCTGCGCCGCGCCCTGCGGGACGTGGAGGAGCGAGGCCGCTCGCTGGAGTCGGTGGTGAACCAGTATCTCACCACCGTGAAGCCCATGCACGAACAATTCGTGGAGCCCACCCGGAAGTTCGCCGACATCATCGTGCTGGAGGGCGGCCACAATCTGGTGGCGCTGGACATGATCATGCAGCGCATCGCCAGCCACATCCGGGAGAGCTGACATGAAGCGCGCGCTTTCCTGTGCCGCCGCCGGACTGTGCATCGCGCTGGCGCTGTTCTTCCTGCTGCCGCTGTGCGCCGGCGTCCTCCATTTCGGTATGCTCTGGCCGGCGGCGGCGCTGACGGGCGCGGCGGCTGTTTTGCTGTGGCCGGGCTTTTTTCGGCGTCTGCTGCGCCCCAAATGGCTGCGGCGGACCATCGCCTGCGCGGCGGCGATCTGCCTTGCGGCGGTGCTGGTAACGCTGGGCAAAATGGTGCAGAGCGCTGGGCACCGGCCTACGGGCGATGCGCCCTGCACCGTGGTGGTGCTGGGCTGTCAGGTGTACCCGGACGGGCACCCCAGTTTGATGCTGCAAAACCGCATTCACGCCGCCTACGACTACCTGACCGCCCATCCGGAGGCGGTCTGTATCGCCTCCGGCGGGCAGAATGACCGGGAGACGATCTCCGAGGCCGCCTGCATCCGAAACACGCTGGTGGAGATGGGCATCGCCCCGGCGCGCATCTATACGGAAGCGCGTTCCACCTCCACCGAGGAGAACCTGACCTTCGCCGCCCGCATCATCGAGGAGGAGGGGCTTCCCGCGCAGGTGGCCATCGCCTCGGATAATTTCCACCAGCTTCGCGCCGCCATCTGGGCGGAGCGGGCGGGGCTGACGCCCTATGCCGCGGGCTGCGCCAGCCCGTGGTTCCTCGCCCCCGGCTACTGGGCGCGGGAGGCCGCCGCCCTGCTGTACATGGTCTGCACCGGGCAATGAGCCCTCCCTGTGGAAAATCCAGATACCGCCGGAATTGCCAGTTTTTCATCCGGCGGAAAATGCTCTTGCATTTTTAGATTTTCATGATAAAATAAGCTTACAAATCTTTATGGAGGTGCTACTATGGCTTATCAGATCGGTTCCGCTTGCGTCAGCTGCGGCGCTTGTGCAGATGCTTGCCCCGTGGGTGCTATTTCCCAGGGTGATGATCGTTACGTGATCGACGCCGGTGCCTGCCTGGACTGCGGTTCTTGCAGCGATACCTGCCCCAACGGCGCTATCAGCCCCGCTGAGTAATCTTACATACGCGCGGCAAAGTGACCGGCCTTCTGGCCGGTCACTTTTTCTGTTGCGGCGGCGGGCTTTTTATATTACAATAGCCCCAGTATCTATGCGGGAGGGCGGCATATGGAGCGATGGGATACCCTATGGGACGGCGGCTGGACGTTCTGCTTTGACGACAGCGCCTTCATGCCCTCCACCGACTCCTTCCTGCTGGGCAGCTTTCCCCCGCTGCGGCAGGGCTGGCGGGTCTGCGATCTGGGGGCCGGTACCGGGCTGCTGGGTCTTTTGCTGCTGGCGCGGGAGCCCGCACTCACCGTCACCGGGCTGGAGCTGTCCCCGGACGCCTGTGAGCTGGCGGCGCGGACAGCGGCGGCCAACGGCCTGACCGACCGGTTGGTGACGCTGCCCTGCGACCTGCGGGAGCGCTCTCAGCTTCCGGCGGCGGGCAGCTTCGATCTGGCGGTGTCCAACCCGCCCTACTTCCCCGCCGGCGGCGGCAGGACGGCGGCAGGCAGCCGGGGCACGGCACGCTCGGAGCTGACCTGCCCCATGGAGCAGCTCTGCGCCGCCGCGTCCTACCTGCTGCGCAGCGGCGGGCATTTCTGCCTCGTCTACCGCCCGGAGCGGCTGGCGGAGCTGATGGAGACGCTGCGCCGGTACAGACTGGAGCCGAAAACGCTGCGGTTCGTCCAAAAAAACGGCATATCCGCGCCGTCGCTGGTGCTGCTGGGCTGCCGGAAGGATGGCCGCACCGGTCTGACGGTGCAGCCGCCGCTGCTGCTGCAAAACGCCGACGGCACGGAGACGGAGGAGCTGCGGCGCATCTATTTCAGAGATAAGGGGTAATACAATGGCTGGTATGCTGTATCTGGTCGCCACGCCCATCGGCAATCTGGGGGACTTCTCCCCCCGCGCCGTGGAGACGCTGGCGGAGGACACCCGGGTGTCCGTCAAGCTGCTGAATCACTTCGACATCAAAAAGCCGCTGGTCAGCTATCACGAGCACAACCGGGCGGCGGCGGGACAGGCCATTCTGACCCGGCTGTTGGCAGGCGAGACCTGCGCGCTGGTAACGGACGCCGGTACGCCTGCTATCAGCGATCCCGGACAGGAGCTGGTGGCGCTGTGCGCCGAAAACGGCGTGACGGTGCAAGCCATACCCGGCTGCTGCGCCGCCATCGCCGCGCTGGCCGTATCGGGTCTGGACACCCGGCGTTTCACCTTCGAGGGCTTCCTGCCCGCCGGCAAGAGCGAGCGCCGCGCCGCGCTGGAGGAGCTGACCGGCGAAACGCGGACCATGGTGTTCCACGAGGCGCCCCACCGCCTGCGCACCACGCTGGCGGACATGGCGGAGGCCCTGGGCGACCGTCCTGTCGCCCTGTGCCGGGAGCTGACCAAGCTCCATGAGGACACCGTCCGCACCACGCTGGCGCAGGCCGCCGCCTACTACGCCGCCAACGAGCCCCGGGGCGAATATGTACTGGTGGTGGCAGGCCGGGAGCGGCAGTCCCAGACCCAGCTGACGCTGGAGGAGGGCGTGGAGCGCGTGCTGCGGCTGCGGGCGGACGGCGTGCGGATGAAGGACGCCGTCCGGCAGGTGGCGGACGATACCGGCCTGAGCCGCAATGAGCTGTACGACGCGGCGCTGCGGCGCTGACCGCATTGAACCGCGTACAACAGGAAAATACCAAAGGGTCTGCACGGCGTATACCGTGCAGACCCTTTTGTCCGCTTTTGGTGTGGAGCTCCGCAAAAACATCCCAACAAAATGATGCCGGTAACGTTTCCGGCATCAAACACCCGCCCGAAGCTCCCTCAAGCACTTCGCACAGACATTCTTCCCGTGGAACACCGTCACGTCCTTGCCGCTGTCGCAGAAAATGCAGCTGGGCCGATACTTTTTCAAGATAACGGCAGACCCCTCAACATAAATCTCCAGCGCATCCTTCTCCACGATATCCAGCGTTCGGCGCAGCTCAATGGGCAGCACGATACGGCCCAACTCGTCCACACGCCTGACGATCCCTGTCGCTTTCACTGTGGCATCCCCCCTATGTAGCTTTTTTACAAACCCGCCGCTATATTATGCACTCAGTATGGCACATTTTGCCAACCCTGTCAACTGCCGTTCGTCAAAAATCATTATGATTCCGTAAATAATGTACAGTGCCGCCGCATATGCTCTCCCAAAACGGAGGTGAGCGCATGGCAATGAGCGTTACATGGACACTGATGGTCACGGCGTCGCTGGTGTGCGGCGCCGCCTGCGGTACGCTGGGCGATGTGACGGCGGCCGCCATGGAGGGCGCCTCCGCCGCCGTGGAGCTGACGCTGTCCATGGCGGGCGCGCTGTGTCTGTGGTCGGGAGTTATGACGGTCATGGAGCGGGGCGGCGTGACGGAGGGACTGGCCCGCCTGTTTCGCCCGCTGCTGCGGCGCATCCTGCCCCGCGCCAGCCGGGACGACGACACGCTGGCGGCGGTGTCGGCCAATGTATCCGCCAATCTGCTGGGGCTGGGCAACGCTGCCACGCCGCTGGGTATCCGGGCGGCACAACGGATGGCGGCAGGCTGCGGCGGCGTCGCCAGCGACGAGCTATGTCGTCTGGTGGTGCTGAACACCGCCTCTATCCAGCTTCTGCCCACCACCGTGGCCGCCGTCCGCAGCGCCCACGGGTGTACCGCGCCGCTGGATATCCTCCCGGCGGTGTGGCTGTCATCGGTGCTGTCGGTGGCGGCAGGGCTGCTGGCCGCCCGGTTTTTGCAGCGGCTCTGGAGGGCATAGCATGGACATTGCTTCCCTTCTCATCCCCTTGCTGCTGACAGGCGCGGCGCTGTGGGCGCTGCGAAAGCGCATAGATGTGTACGACGCTCTCACCGCCGGGGCCTCCGAGGGGCTGCTGGTGCTGGCGCGTATCGCCCCGTCCCTCATCGCCCTGTTGACAGCGGTGTATATGCTCCGCGCCTCCGGAGCGCTGACACTCTTGACGCGGCTGCTGACGCCTGTACTGGAACGGCTTGGCATCCCGCCGGAGACGGCGGCGCTGCTGCTGGTACGGCCGGTATCCGGCTCCGGGGCGCTGGCGGTGGGCAGCGAGCTGATGGCCGCCCACGGCCCCGACAGCTACATTGGACGGTGCGCGGCGGTAATGCTGGGCTGCACGGAGACCACCTTCTACACCATCGCCGTGTACTTCGGCGCGGCGGGCATCCGCCGCACCCGCTACACCGTTCCGGCAGCGCTGACCGCCGATCTGGTGGGGTTCATGGCGGCGGCGTGGAGCGTGCGGCTGTTCTTCGGCACATGAAAAAAGCGCACCCACAGGTGCGCTTTTTGCGTATGGTCACATTTTCTCCGGCGCAGAGCAGCCGATGAGGGTCATGCCGTTTTTCAGCACGGCCCGGGCGGTATCCGCCAGCTTCAGACGGGCCAGCAGCACGTCCTTCTCCTCGCCCTTGATGCGGCAGGCGTTGTAGAACTTGTGGAACGCGGCAGCCAGCTCCGACAGATAGCGGTTGATGAAGCTGGGGTCATAGTCCCGGGCAGCCAGACGCACCACCACCGGGTACTGGGCCAGCTGCTTGATGAGGGCCTTCTCCTCGTCGGCGGTGAGCAGCGCCAGATCAGCCTGCGCCGCGGCGGGTACGTCGTAGCCCTCCGCCGCCAGCGCCTTGAGCAGCGTGCAGATGCGGGCATAGGCGTACTGCACATAGTACACCGGGTTCTCGCTGTCCTCCCGGACGGCCAAGCCCAGATCGAACTCCATCTGGGTGTCGGGCTTGGCGTTGAAGAACCAGCGGCAGGCGTCCACGGGGATCTCGTCCAGCAGATCGGTGAGGCTGATGGCCTTGCCGGTACGCTTGGACATACGCACCACCTCGCCGTCCCGCACCAGCTTCACCAGCTGCATCAGCACGATGTCCAGCCGGTGCTCGCCGTCCAGACCCAGCGCGTCCATAGCGCCCTTCAGACGGGCCACATGGCCGTGGTGGTCGGCACCCCAGATGTTCACCACCTTGTCAAAGCCGCGGACGGCAAATTTGTTCCGGTGGTAGGCGATATCGGCGGCAAAATAGGTGTAGAACCCATTGGCGCGGCGGAGCACATCGTCCTTCAGCGCCAGCTTCTCGATGTCCTCGTCGGACTTGCCGGCGGCACGGAGCTTCTCCGCCAGAATGTCGGCGGTCTTCAGCCACAGGGCGCCGTCCTTCTCATACGTCCAGCCCCGGTCGGTCAGCAGCTGCACGGAGTCCGCCACATAGCCGCTCTCGTGGAGGGTGGACTCAAAGAACCACTGGTCGTACTGGATGCCGTAGCGGGCCAGATCGGTCTTCATCTTGGGGATGTTGCGGCTCAGTCCGAACTGGGCCAGCGCGTCGTGGCGTACCTGCTCCTCGCAGCTCAGGTACTTGTCGCCCTCCTGCCCGTAGAATGCCTGCGCCAGCTCGCGGATATCGTCGCCGTGGTAGCCGTCCTCCGGGAACTCCACCGCGTCCTCGCCCTTGATGATCTGGAGATAGCGCGCCTCCAGACTCTTGGCGAATTTCTCGATCTGGTTGCCGGCGTCGTTGACGTAGAACTCACGGGTCACGTCGGCGCCGGACTTTTGCAGCACGCTGGCCAGCGTATCGCCCAGCACGCCGCCGCGGGCGTTGCCCATGTGCATGGGGCCGGTGGGGTTGGCGGACACGAATTCCACCATGTACTTCTTCCCCGCCAGCATATCGTTCTCGCCGTAGCGCGCGCCGGCGGCCTCGATGCCGGAGACGGTGTCGGCGTACCACTTGCCGCCCAGCCGGAAGTTCAGGAAGCCGGGGCCTGCCAGCTCCACGGAGGTGAAGTAGCTGCCCTCCAGCACCATGTTGTCGATGAGGGTCTGCGCCACCTGACGGGGGTTCATCTTCATGGCCTTGGCCGCCGCCAGACAGAAGGTGGTGGTATAGTCGCCGTTGGCGGTATCCTTGGGGATCTCCACCGCCGGGGTCACGGTAATGCCGACGGGTAAAACACCGGCGGCAGCAGCCTTTTCATAGGCCGCCACAGTCAACTGCAGCACCTGATCTTTGGCGCTTTGGATCATATTCATCGTCAGTTCTCCTCTTTCGTTAAAGTCAGCTCCACCTGCAGCGCCGACAGGGGCTGCACGCCGAGGAGCAATGTATACGCCAATGTGATAAAGCCCTGTCCCCGGCGGGACAGCTGCCACGCCACCTCCTTGGTGGCGACGTTCAGCATCAGGGCGCCGCCGTCGCCGCCGTCAATACGGGTGGCGGTGGGCGTCTTGGGGTCCAGCAGCAGGCCGTAGCCGCCGCTGTCCGCCTCGTTGATGACCACCGCACGGCGGGTGGCCGTCTCCAGCCTGATCTCGGAGACGATGGCGCTGCCGTCGACCTCGTTGGCCGCCTCGTACCGCAGATGCCAGCCCTCCGCTGTTTTTGTCAATACGCCCTGTCCCCGGAAGGACAGCACATCCTCCTGCCCGCCGAAGCGGCTGCGGCTCTTCACCGCCACCTGTACGCGTTCCGCCATGGCCCACCTCAATACTGCTCGATGTCCACGGCCCGCACCGCGCCGCTCAGCGGCTGGCCCAGAAACGTGGCAGCCAGCAGACCGAAATCCTCCGGCCGGTCGCTGGCATACAGCGTCGCCTCACCGCAGGGCCGGTCTGCCAGCAGCTCGCAGTCTGTCAGCTCCCCCTTCAGGGCGCGGGCCACCTCGGCCCCGGCGTCCACCAGCGTCACCGCTGGCCCCATGATGTGCCCGATGATCTCCGCCAGCAGCGGATAGTGGGTGCAGCCCATGATGAGGGTGTCGATGCCCGTGTCCCGCAGCGGCTCCAGATACTCCCGCGCCACCGTTTCGATGACCGTATCGCCCACGCGGAACCGCCCGTTCTCCACCAGCGGCACAAACAGCGGGCAAGCCTTGCTGACCACCGTGATGTCGCCGTCCAGTCCGGCGATGGTGCGCTCATACGCGCCGGAGCGCACAGACGCAGCGGTGGCGATCAGCCCCACCCGCTTGTTCCGGGTAACGGACACGGCGCGGCGGCAGGACGGCTCCACCACGCCCAGCATGGGCAGGTCGGCGTTCTCCGCCTGTAAGCGGGGCAGCGCCGTGGTGGATACAGTGCCGCAGGCCACCACCAGCGCCTTGATATCGAATGTCCGCAGGAAGCGGACGTCCTGCCGGGCGTAGCGCAGCAGGATCTCGGCGGATCGGCTGCCGTAGGGTACACGGGACGTGTCCCCGAAGTATATAATGTTTTCAGAGGGGAGGATGCTGCGGATCTCCCGCACGGCGGTGAGGCCGCCGCTGCCGGAGTCGAACACCCCGATGGGACGCAGGTCCATGGAAACGCTCCTTATCGCAGTGAACTTTGTTATTTTGCTTATTTGCTTATTTGCAGTTAACTTATATATTGTACTATGAAGAAGCGCCTGACACAAGCTAAATTTTGGCGGCCCTTCCCACTTTTTCTATGGCATTCCGCGATACACCGTGTTATAATCAGGAAAACAAAGCGCTGACCGCGAAATGGAGGTGGTCTGATGGAGCTGAAAATGACGGAAAAGCAGTTCCGGCGTCTGCTGGATCTGGTGTATATCGGCAACTGGGTGCTGAACTCCACCCGCGGCGACGACCGCATCAGGGAGTACGATCAGGTGGAGAGTCTGGTGTTTGCCCACTGTCTCGACCACGGCATGGCGCCGCTGACGGAGCTGTATCAGGGCGAGCTGATCCCCTCCCGCGCCTTCGCCGACGGCGGGATCCACGAGGCCATCATGGCCTACGAGGACACCACGTTCTTTGAGATACTGGCGCAGGAGCTGGCGCTGCGGGATATGGATGATCCCCCCATCACGCCGGAGAACTACGACGAGGTGATGGCCCGGATGGAGACGTATCTGGGAGAATTTGAGCAGCACGGTACCGACAACATCACCGTGGATATGGACGACTGAGCAGTATGAAGCGCTCCGGCAGTGCCGGAGCGCTTCTTTTTTGCTTATTCCTCGTTCTCCGCCAGATACCGCGCCACATAGACGCCGCTGGCCGACGCGTGGGACAGGGAGTGGGTCACGCCGCTGCCGTCGCCGATGACGAACAGGCCCTTGTGGAGCGTCTCCAGATTCTCGTCCAGCGCCACCTCCATGTTGTAGAACTTCACCTCCACGCCGTAGAGCAGCGTGTCATCGCTGGCGGTGCCGGGGGCGATCTTATCCAGCGCGTAGATCATCTCGATGATGCCGTCCAGAATACGCTTGGGCATCACCAGGCTCAAGTCGCCGGGGGTAGCCGCCAGCGTGGGGGTCATGAAGCCCTTTTCAATGCGCTTGGGCGTGGTACGCTGTCCGCGGATCAGGTCGCCGAACCGCTGCACCATCACGCCGCCGCCCAGCATATTGCTGAGCCGCGCGATGCTCTCGCCGTAGCCGTTGCTGTCCCGGAACGGCTCGGTAAAGTGCTTGGACACCAGCAGGGCGAAGTTGGTGTTCTCCGTATGCATGGCCGGGTCCTCATAGCTGTGGCCGTTGACGGTGACGATGCCGTTGGTGTTCTCGTTGACCACCGCGCCGCGGGGATTCATGCAGAACGTCCGCACCTTGTCCTGATACTTCTCGGTCTTATAGACGATCTTGCTCTCGTACAGCTCGTCGGTAATGGGGGCGAACACCTCGGCGGGCAGCTCCACCCGGACGCCGATATCCACCCGGTTGGACTTGGTGGGGATGTCCAGCGCCTCGCACACGGACTCCATCCACTTGCTGCCGCTGCGTCCCACAGAGATGATGCACTTGCGGCCGCTGAACGTACCCTTGTCCGTCTCCGCCTCGTAGGTACCGTCCTCCGCGATGGTCAGCGCCTTCACCGGCGTCAGGAAGTGGAAGTCGATATGCTCCTTCAGCTGGGCGTACAGGTTCTCCAGCACCTTGTAGTTGATATCCGTACCCAGATGCCGCACGGAGGCGTCCAGCAGGTGGAGATTGTTTTGCAGGCACAGGCGCTTGAAGCCGCTGTCCGCCGTGGAGTACAGCTTGGTACCGGCGCCGCCGCAGGCCACGTTGATGTCGTCCACATAGTGCATCAGCTCCATGGCCTTCTGCTTGCCGATGTACTCGTACAGCGTGCCGCCGAACTCGTTGGTCAGGTTGTACTTGCCGTCAGAGAAGGCGCCGGCGCCGCCGAAGCCGTTCATAATGGCGCAGGTCTTGCAGTGGATGCAGGACTTGATCTTGTCGCCGTCAATGGGACAGTGCCGCTTCTCCAGCGGGTTGCCCGCCTCCAGCACGGCCACCTTCCACTCCGGCTTCCGCTGCATCAGCTCATAGGCGGAGAAGATACCGCCGGGGCCTGCGCCGATGATCAATACATCATATTTCATCAGAAGATTACCTCCTTCACATTTTCAACCAGCATACAGTATACCCGAAGTATCGGCAGGACGCAATTTCTTTTTTCTTATTCCTCATATTTGTATTTCAAATCACGCACGAATCTGCTACAATGGGGAAAACAAACAGGGGGGTACGCTTATGAGCCGTGCAGACCAGATCTTCAAGGAAAATTGCCGTGACATCCTGCAAAACGGGGTGTGGGACACCGACCAGCAGGTGCGTCCCCACTGGGACGACGGCACGCCCGCCCACACCGTAAAAAAGTTCGGCATCGTCAACCGCTACGACCTGCGGGAGGAGTTTCCCATCCTCACCGTGCGCCGCACCTATTTCAAGACCTGCATCGACGAGCTGCTGTGGATCTGGCAGCAGAAGTCCAACAACATCCACGACCTGCGGGGCCACATCTGGGACAGCTGGGCGGATGAGAACGGCTCCATCGGCAAGGCCTACGGCTACCAGCTGGCGGTGAAGCACCAGTACCCCGAGGGGGAGATGGATCAGGTGGACCGGGTGCTGTACGACCTGAAGCACAACCCCGCCAGCCGCCGCATCCTCACCAATATCTACAACTTTCAGGATCTCCACGAGATGGCGCTGTATCCCTGCGCCTACTCCATGACCTTCAATGTCTCCGGCAGCACCCTCAACGCCATCCTCAACCAGCGCAGTCAGGATATGCTGGCCGCCAACAACTGGAACGTGGTGCAGTACAGCGTGCTGGTGCATATGATGGCGCAGGTGTCCGGTCTGGAGGCCGGCGAGCTGGTTCACGTCATCGCCGACGCCCACATCTACGACCGCCATGTCCCTATCATCGAAAAGCTGCTGGAGCAGGACGAGCGTCCCGCCCCCCGCTTCGTGATGGACAAGTCCATCACCGATTTCTACCGGTTCACACGGGACAGCTTCTCGCTGGAGGGCTACGACCCTCAGCCCTTCGAGGACAAGATCCCCGTGGCCATCTAAGGAGGAACGCCCATGTATGCCATTGCAGCCGTTGACCAACACTGGGGCATCGGCCGGGATAACGCCCTGCTGTTTCACATCTCCGCCGATATGAAGCGCTTCCGCGCCCTGACGGAGGGAAAGACCGTCCTCATGGGCCGCAAGACCCTGCAATCCCTGCCCGGCGGCAGGGGACTGCCCCACCGCCGCAACATCGTCCTCACCGGTGACCGGGACTTTGCCGCGGAAAATGCGGAGATCGTCCACTTCCCCGTGGAGGCGGTGTTTCAGGCCGGGGAGGACGCATGGATCATCGGCGGCGAGAGCGTCTACCGCCGGTTTCTGCCCCTGTGCGACCGGGTGTATATCACCAAGATCTTTGCCGACGGTCACGCCGACGCCTTTTTCCCCGATCTGGACGCCGACCCCCAGTGGCAGGCGGACAGCGAGAGCGAGATCATGGAGGAGGACGGCCTGAAGTACCAATTCGTGGAGTATGTCCCCGCGCCGGAGGAGGCGCTGCTGCCCTCCCCGGCAGAGGAGACGCAGGAGGCGCCTCTGTTTGCGCCGCCTGCCGACTTCTCCGCCTTCAGCGGCTTCTGACGCCATGGCCGATCTTAACACCGACATCCGGTATATCAAGGGCATCGGCGAAACGCGGGCCAAGGCGCTGCACAAGCTGGGCATCGCCACGCTGGGCGATCTGCTGTCCTACTTCCCCCGCCGGTGGGAGGATCGGACGCTGGAGCGCCCCATCCGGGAGCTGCCCGTGGGCGAATACGCCTGCGTCCGGGCCATGCTGGCCGGCGACCCCACCGCCAGCCGTATCGCCGGCGGCCGCACACTGGTAAAGGTGCGGGCCGTGGACAGCAGCGGCGTGCTGGATGTGGCGTTTTTCAATCAGGAGTACCGGAAAACCAGCCTCCACAAGGGGGAGACATATATCTTCTACGGCAAGGTGGAGGGCGATTTGCTGCGCCGCCGCATGACCAACCCCCTGCTGGAGCCGGAGGGCCGCCAGCTGCTGACAGGGCGCATCATGCCCATCTATCCCCTGACCGCCGGTATCACACAGTCCCGGCTGGCGGAGGCCATGCGGCAGGGGCTGGACGCCTGCCGCGGCCTGCTGCCCGACGCGCTGCCCGATGCAGTGCGGCAGGCGCATCACCTGTGCTACGCGGGCTACGCCTATGAGAACATCCACTTCCCCACTTCGCCGGAGGCGCTGGACATTGCCCGCCGCCGTCTGGTGTTCGAGGAGCTTTTTGTACTGGCCTGCGGCCTGCGGCTGCTGCGCGGCCGCCGGGAGACGGGACACGGCCCCGCCTGTGAAAGCGTGGCCTTGACGCCCTTCTACAACGCCCTGCCCTTCGCGCTGACAAATGCCCAGCGCCGCGCCGTGGAGCAGGCCGTGTCCGATATGACCTCCGGCCGCCCCATGAACCGGCTGTGTCAGGGTGATGTGGGCAGCGGCAAGACCATGGTGGCCGCCGCCTGCGTGTGGTTCGCCGCCCAGAGC
>ERZ1026864.762-NODE-762-length-17510-cov-4.980865_pt1 | contig 17510 bp, 15 predicted proteins | sample MGYA00380162_ERZ1026864 | MGnify/ENA primary metagenome ERZ1026864 (study PRJEB33269, sample SAMEA4719798) | human gut metagenome | biome: human-associated habitat; feature: organic feature; material: feces | place: Cameroon | collected 2013-10 ... | reverse complement strand
ACATTAGACTTATTAAATATTCTTAAATAAGTGTAAACAGAGGAGGTATTAAGACTATGAAAATTGCAGTTATCGGTGGAGGAAGCAGCTATACACCCGAATTAATGGAAGGCATCATCAACCACAAGGATTCCCTTCCTGTCACAGAGGTCGTCCTGATCGATATTCCTGAAGGCGAGGAAAAGGTTTCCATTAACACAGCCTTTGCGAAGCGTATGGTAGAGAAGGCCGGCCTTCCCATTTCTGTCCGCTATACGCTTGACAGACGAGAAGGCCTTAAGGATGCTTCCTTTGTTATCGCACAGATCCGCGTAGGTGGTCTGGATGCCAGGGAAAAGGATGAGCGGATTCCGCTTAAATATGATGTAATCGGCCAGGAGACAACCGGTCCCGGCGGATTCTTCAAAGCACTCCGTACCATTCCCGTCATGCTCTCCATCTGCCGCGATATGGAAGAGGTCTGTAAGGATGCATGGCTTATCAACTTCACCAATCCATCCGGTATCATTACAGAAGCGATTCTGAAGAATACCAAAGTAAAATGTATCGGACTTTGCAACGTATCCATCAATATGCGTTATGACGCAGCAGAACGTCTTTCCGTTTCCCCTGACGAGCTTGACTGCCGCTTCATCGGTCTGAACCACTTAAGCGTCATGAACCACGCTTACTATCAGGGAAAGGACAGAATTCTGGATGCCGTCAACGTTGAGAATAAGGAAAGTGTTGTTAAAAACATCAAGAAGGATGAAGAAATGGATGCCGTAGCCAGAGAGCTTGGCTGTCTCCTTTCCCCTTATATGCAGTACTTCTACACCGAGAAGGAAGCTCTCCGTCATGAAAAGCTGGAAGCGATCGGTCTTACCGGCACAAGGGCAGCTCAGGTAAAGGAGGTGGAAAAGAACCTCTTTGAATGCTATAAAGATGTAAACCTCAGGGAAAAGCCTGCTGCACTGGCAAAGCGCGGCGGCGCAAGATATTCCATGGCTGCCATCTGCCTGATCGACAGTATCTACAATGACACAAACGATGTCCAGGTTGTGGATGTTTTCAATAATGGAATTATCCCTCAGCTGCCTGACGATGTCGTTATCGAGGTAAACTGCCGTATCGGCAGAAACGGTGCTGCTCCCCTTGCTTCTGATGTCCCCTCTTCCGTACTTGGACTGATCGAACAGGTAAAGGCATATGAAGAATTCACGATCGAAGCTGCCATTACCGGTGACAGAAACAAGGCGCTCATCGCCCTGCTGAACAACCCTCTTGTTCATGATGTCAGAGACGCAAAGGGCATCCTGAACGAACTGCTCGAAGCACACAAAGCTTATCTTCCTGCCTTTTTTCAATAAATAACTCTGTAAGAAAGGAGCCCTGTCATGTATGTACTTGGTATTGATGCCGGTGGAACTAAAACCCACTGTGTGATCGCAGATGAAAACGAAAACATTCTTGCCGAAGGCTTTGCCGGAGCCTCTCAGCACCAGCTTTTTGGAATCGAACAGACAGAAAAGAATCTGCAGGCTGCCATTTCCGCTGCCCTTAAGGAAGCCGGAATCAGCCTTCAGGATCTCTCCTACGCGGTTCTAGGTATGTCAGGTGCTGACGGTGAAGATGACTTTGCCCTGTTAAATCCGGCTGCCGAAAAAGTACTGCCCGGCGTTCCCTTCCGGGTAGTGCATGATGCCTGGATCGGCATGTACTCTGCCTTAAAGGAGCCCTTTGGTGTTGTTTCCATCTGTGGAACCGGCGCCGGACATGCCGGCCGTAACAGACAGGGCGATGAGCTGACACTCCGAAACCTTGACTACCGCCTTGGCAACTATGGCGGCGGCGGTGATCTGGTAGAAAAAGCTCTGCATTATGCTTTCCGGTCTGACGAAGGGACCTATGAGAGATCAGCTCTTGAAGAAGCAGTCCCTCCCGTTTTCGGTGTTTCCACGATGGAAGAGGTATGCCGGCTCTTAAAGCAGAACCCTCTCTCCGACAAGGAACGCTATCAGCTTCCTATCACTGTCTTTCAGCTTGCAAACAGTGGTGACTCTGTCTGCCGTATGCTGATCCATGACCTTGGCCATGAGGAAGGACTCTATGCTGCTGCAGTGATCCGGAGACTTCATATGGAAAATGAACAGGTACCTGTCGTTCTGATCGGCAGTCTGTTCCACACAGATGATCCTATGCTTCTTGATCCCTTTATGGACGCTGTACGCACCGCTGCCCCTGCAGCTTATCCTGTGCTCCCTACCCGGAAGCCTGTGGCCGGTGCTGTCAGAATGGCTCTGTTCATCCTGCAGGACGTAAAAGAAAGGAAATAAAAGCTTTGACTAGAAAAAAAGAACTGACCGGCAAGCCAGCGGTCATGAAAGAAATAAATATCAGTCTGATCGTAGATGCGCTTCAGACACTCGGCTCTGCAAGCCGTGTAGAACTGTGTAATTATACAAAGATCAGCCAGCCGACTGTAAATCAGCTCATCCGTGAGCTGATGACTGACAACACCGTTCTTTCTCTTGGCAGCGCTGATTCCACCGGTGGCAGAAAGGCTGAGGTTTTTACACTGAACAGCAAGCGGTCTGCTATTGCCTGCATCACAGTGACCATGAACGGCTTCACCTGCTGTATAACAGATATGAACCTGACAGAGGAGTATTCCTTTACCTGTAAGCATCAGGATGGTGTCTCCTACACAGAAGAGCTCTGTACAGTAATCGAAAAGCTTCTGGAAGAAGCTCCAGATACCGGTGCCATATCAATCGGTCTGCCTGGTGCTGTTTCAGAAAAAGGCATTGTATATGCCATCTCCCAGATTCCCGAATGGGAAGATCAGGACATAGGAGCTATACTGCGAAAAAGGTTTCCGCTTCCGGTTTCCGTCATCAATGACATCAACGCTACAGCTCTTGGCTATCTCAAGATAGATGAATCTGACTGTCAGAACCTGATCTATCTGCAGATGAATGGCACCGGTCTTGGTGCCGGTATTATCATCGGGCGCAGGTTATATCCCGGCTTTGCAAGCTTTGCCGGAGAAGCCGGTTATATGCAGATCGGTAACAGGCAGAGCGTGGAAAGCCAGCTGCTCTGTGCTGAGGCTGATGAAAGAGCCGGTCTTCTATCCCAGATCGTGATCAATATGATCTGTCTTCTCAACCCGGATAAAATAGTTATTGGCGGTGCAGAGATCACAGATCAGTTTATGTCCATTATTGAGGCAGCCTGTAAAAAGGCTCTTCCCCCTTCTGTACTTCCAGTCCTTTCCGGAACCTCTTCTTCTACAGAATGTTACCAGAAGGGACTGGCTGACAGAGGATTTTCCCTGCTTGACAAGGGTGTCCATCTTCTGAAATAAGCAGGACACCAATCGGTGCTGGTGCTATGAGCAGCCGGCAGAAAATTCCTGTAATCTGGTTCTGTTATTTAACAGTTACAGATGTGATGTGAGGATTTACACCCTCATACCAGTAAAGAAAGCCTTCCATATCCACAGTATCACCAACCTTCAGGTTCTTTACGGTCTGATATACTTCCGTTGTATTATCACAAAGATAGGATTCTATGGTAAAGGTATAGGTCTGTCCATTGTAGGATACCTGGAAATAAAGATCATCCCCATCACTGCCTGAACCATCCCAGCTGTACAGGAAGGCTGCGCCATCACCGGAATCCTCTACTGTCATTCCCTTGAAGGCTACAAACTCATTCTGATGACCAATCAGTTCATCTGTGCCAAGCAGAGAAGTTACATCTTCTGCCTCTGCTACATAACTGCCATCCTCGATCTCGAATACAGCATCAGTCACCTCTACTTCACCGGACCACTCAGACTTGTAACCGGTCACCTTGATCTTGGTTCCGGGAACGAGCTTTTCATAATCCTCCTCAGAGCATGCCATATTATAAAGGAAGTAAGCGCCATCCTTATCCTGGGAATAAACAGTTGCCTGATTATCCCACCAGGACTGCTTTGCCTGCACATAGGTTTCAATTACCACTTCACTGTCAAGCGGTGCTGCCATGTACTCTTCATAGGTCATAACACCTTCTGACTTCTCATCTGTTCCTGCATCCTTACTGCCACAGCCTGCCAGTGCAAATACCATAGCTGCTGCAAGAAGTACTGCCAAATACTTTTTCATATTTTCCTCCATTCTGAAGCCTCATAAGAAATTTTATCATTAGCGGGCTTCAATCCTCTGTCATTGTAATGAAGTTTTAACTATAAATCAATCTTTTTTGTGATTTTCCCTGTATTTTTTAATTTTTTGCTGACTGAAGATAATCAGCAGAATCACCCATACTGTGATCAGGCTTCCCAGAAGAAGCTTCGCTGTCACAGGAAGCGGACCAAGCTCCTCCTTCTCACCGGTCGCTGTACTTCCCCTCTTCAGCCTGTACAGGGAGGTCACATCACTGTACAGCTTACTGATATAGGCATCATCTACCGTTTCTCCCCTTCTTACCGACTTTACCGTACTCTCTATAAGCTGGCCTGCTCCGTCACGCAGGGAAGCCGATCCGTTGAATACCGGTGTCACAAAGGTATCATCAAGATGAGCCATCAGCAGCTCTGACGCTTTGATCTTTACTTCATAATGGACATTATTGTCCTCCCCGATCCTGGCAAGATAATTCTGATATTCTTCCGACTGCTGCGCCCTTATAGTTACCGGAAGATACCCTTCCGTTTCTGCATAGGCTGTCTGCACCTCATCTGACAGAAGATACTGGGTAAACAGCCATGAAGCCAGCACCTCCTGCGGATCTGCCTTGTTAAAAATACAGACAGACGGTCCCTGGGAGATCATCTTAGGGTTCCCGGGATCAAACTGGGGCACCATCATTACCTCTGTTTCAAAAGAAACCAGCTTATCCTCACTGATATCGCAAAGCGGTGCATCCGTTCCCATCCAGGTTGCCCCTGCTGTGGAGTCCACAGCGAAAATACACTGTCCGGCATTCAGGAAATTGGCTGGATAGCTGGAAATCTTAAAGGTAGAAAATGCCTTGGTTTCAGCATGTCCTGCAATTGTCTTCAGCAGCTCTGCCGTAGTATCATTGAATATCTCAATATTCCCTGCTTCATCCGAATAGCCTGCACCCTTCTGATACAGCATCTGGATCATCATATTGTCTGTGGACTTATACAGGAACGGGATCATGACATTCTGTCCATTTACCTTGAAATTTCCGTCTGCATCCTTTTCCATGGCCGCTTCGGAAACCTCCCATATAAAATCCCAGGTCAATGTTTCCGGCAGCGTGTAGCCCAGCTTTTCCACATAGGTTTTATTCACATAGCAGGCTTCTGTGGAGCGCATGTAAGGAAGTGCATAATAATGATCATCAAAGCTGCATTCCTTCAGGAACTGCGGAACGATCTCCTCTTCCTTCACAGAATCAAACCTTACCTGATCTCCCCCAAGTCCATAGGAAGCATCTGCAAACAGATCATCTAACGGTACCACCACATTTGTACCTGTCAGATAGGTGGCGATATGATCCGGATAGGTGATGCAGACATTCGGTGTGGTTCCTGTAGAAATATTCGTAATCACATCATTGTAAATATCACCGTAATTCGTATAAAGCCGTAAGTTTACCCGGATATTCGGATATATCCCTTCAAAGTCCGTAATGGCCTTCTGATAAATGGCTGTCTGGGTTTTATTGGTATCATTTTTAGCCCAGAAGGTGATCTCATAGTTCCTTGTTTCATCAAAGCTTTCCGGAACAGCAAAGGCTGAAAGCCCCTTTGATCCATGGCAGCCTGTCAGAAAAAGTACTGCACAGGCCACTCCGGCAGACACTGCTGCCAGTTTTCTTTTTCGGTCTTCCCAGCCTCTCTGCAGCCGGTTCTTCCATGCTCTCATCCCTTGGTTCCTCCCTGGGATACCCCACTCATGATCTTTTCCCGGAAAATCAGAAACAGTACGATCAATGGCAAGGATATGATCACTACTGCTGCCATCATGGCCGGTATATTTTCTCTTCCAAAGCCGTTCTCACGGATCTCCTGAATACCATTTGACACCAGATAATACCTTTCATTGTCTGTGATCAGCCTTGGCCATACATAGGAGTTCCAGCATTCGATCACCTTCAGGATCCCTACTGTGACCAGCGTTGGTCTGCAGATGGGGATCATGACCCTCCACAGATATTTCAGGTCAGAGGTTCCGTCCACCTTGGCCGCATAATAAAGAGAATCCGGTACCTGCGCAAAATTTTCCTTCAACAAATATATGTAGAACACACTGGTTACCGACGGCAGGATCAGACCTGCAAAGGTATTTCTCAGATTTAAGTTTGTGATCGTAGCAAAGTTCGTGATGATCACCAGTTCATTCGGAATCATCATCAGCGAAAGAAACAGTGTAAAGATCAGATTCTTTCCCTTAAACTCCAGTCTGGCAAAGGCGTAGGCCGCCAGCGTAATAACCACCAGCATCAGCGCTGTCGTGATCACTGTAAAGATCAGCGTATTGAGCAGATATCTGCCAAGCGGCACACTGGTAAAGGCATCCGCATAATTCTTCAGCGTAGGTGACAGGGTAAAAAACCTTGGGATATATTCGGAATTATATTCTCCATAGCCCTTTACGGAGGTCAGCAGCATCCAGTAAAAAGGGAAGCATACCAGTACTGCCCATATTGTCAGCAGGATATACAGGATCGTCTGTGACAGCCGTTTCCTGTTCCTTGCCCTTTTTTCAATTACTTCATAATCTGTATTAGGTTCCATGCTCTTTTTCCCTTAATAATATACGTGCTTTTTGCTTACCATGAGATTAATGCAGGTGATTGTAAGGATAATGACAAACAGCAGGATCGCTGCTGCCGATGCATAGGACGGATATCCACCGCTGTCCCCATACAGCATATCATACACGTAGCCTACGATGGTATTCATCTCCGCAGCATTCAGGTCAGTCCCAAACAGCGCCACCGCATCACTGTATTCCTTGAAGGCTCCGATAAAGCCCGTAATGATCAGATAAAAGCAGGTGGGTGAGATCATGGGAAGTGTAATCTTATAAAATATCCGGAAAGGAGATGTCCCATCTACTCTTGCGGCATTGTAATAATTCCGGTCTACAGATGCCAGCGCACTTGTCAGCAGCAGGATCTTGAACGGCATGACTACCCAGATGATATAAAAGCACAGCACGAACATCTTCGCCCAGTAAGGTCCGTCAATGAAATCCACCGGAGAAGCCCCAAACCATTTCAGGATCAGGTTCACAAGTCCATCTGTATAGGCTGTCTTTTTAAACAAAATCATGAATACCAGACCAACTGCCAGTGTATTCGTCACATACGGCAGGAAATAGATAGTCTGGAACAGCTTCTGCAGCGGTCCGATAGAGCTGAGCGCCAGTGAGATCAGCAGAGCGATCCCTGTAGAAATGGGTACCGTGATCACAACCATCAGAAGGGTATTCTTCACTGCCTGCAGAAAATAGGGATCGTGAAGTACATAGGAAAAATTGTAGGTTCCAATAGAAAAATAGGTCTGGGAGGCAAAATTGTATCCCTCCTCCATAGAATACACAAATACATCGATCAGCGGATATACCATAAAGCAGCCAAGGAACAGAATCGCCGGCAGCAGATACAGAAACGCTTTTCCATTTTTATTTTCCATCACTCAGCTTCCTCCGGATAGATCCTCTCTTCTGTTTCCTTATGGAACAGCAGCACCTTTGAAGGGCGAAGGGCGAAGCGCACCTTCTCTTCCTTCACCTTAAGCCGCATTTCCGCATCAATAATAGACCGCACCGTGGGATTTATGGACACCTCACTTGTAGAGACCACGCTGATATCTCTTCCCATCACCTCTACACGTACAAGGTCAAGTGACAAGGGACCATCCTCCCGCAGGAGAAAGCCTTCCGGACGGATTCCCACAGTAAGTGGCTGATCCTCCACCCCTCTGACAGAAAGCACAGCTTCCTCTCCGATCAGAAGCTGTCCCTTCTCCACGCGGCCTTCAAACAGATTGATCTGTGGTGTTCCAAGAAACCTTGCCACAAACAGATTCACCGGGTTCTCATAGACCTCCTGAGGTCTTCCTGTCTGCTGGATCACTCCCTCTTTCATAACAACGATCCTGTCCGAAATGCTCATAGCCTCTTCCTGATCGTGAGTGACAAACACTGTGGTAATTCCTGTTTCCTTCTGGATCCTGCGTATCTCCTCCCTCGTCTGCAGGCGGAGTCTTGCATCCAGATTGGACAGCGGCTCATCCAGAAGAAGAACCCTTGGCATCTTTACAAGAGCCCTTGCAATGGCAACTCTCTGCTGCTGACCACCGGAAAGCTCACCCGGCTTTCTGTCCACCAGCTTCTCGATCTGTACAAGCCTTGCCACTTCCATGGCCTTTTCCTTCATCTCATCCTTTGTCAGCTTATCCTTACCCTTCAGATTCTCCAGGGGAAAGGTGATATTCTGCAGCACGCTCAGATGCGGATACAGTGCATAATTCTGAAATACTACACCCACACCACGGTTTTCCGGCGGCAGCTCCGTCACATCATCTTCTCCAAAAAAGATCCTTCCTTCTGTGGGCTTCTGCAGACCGCAGATCATAAAAAGGGTGGTACTCTTGCCACAGCCGGAAGGGCCAAGGAGCCCTACCAGTTCCCCGTCCGGTATTTCAAAGATAAAATGATCTACCGCAACCACTTCCCCCTTTCCCTTTTTATCCCGGCTCTTAAATTTTTTCGTCAGATCCTGTAATACCACTTTCATGCTGATTCTCCTGTAAATACTGCTTCGATAATCTCCGTATTTCTTCCTTCATTTCATCCACGACCCATACAGGACCGATGATCTGTACACCGCTTCCAAGACCCATGACCCAGGAAAAGAACTGCCGGCTCACCGCCACCTTCACATTCATCGTGAAATGCTCTGCGTCCTTTTTCAAAAAGGGAACGCTTTTTCCAAAGCGGTCGATCATGATCCCTGCCATGGCATTATCACAGAGCAGCTTCACGTTCTCTTCCCTGCCGTCAAACATGCCAAACATCTTCCGTTCATAGACCGCCATATCAAATTCCTGAAAAACTTCCCTGCCCTCCCGTTTCTCCGGAAGCATTTCAATATGAAGCATCTTGTCTACCCGGAAATGCTTGATCTTCGTTTCACTGCTGTCATAGCCTACCAGGTAGTAATTCTCGTCATTCCAGGTCAGCGCCCAGGGGCTGATCTCATAATATCCACCGTTCCGGCGAAGAAGCATCTCTTTATCCACATTCCAGTTAAAATACTGGAAGCGGATCTGTGCATTCTCACTGATCGCAGTGTGGATGCTGTCTACATTATAATAAATGCTTTCGTTCATAGTCTTGACCCGTTCCGTCACATAGACCTGACGGTTCAGCTTGGAAGCCTCATACTGGCTTGCCAGTCCTTCGATCTTATGGATCAGCTCTGCTGACTTACGGGCCGTAATAAATCTGGCTGACTGCACAGAATCTACCAGAAGCTTTAATTCTGCCAGTTCAAACTGCCGGTTTCCCACATGATAATAATAATTCCGGTTTTCCTGCACACCGATCACATCAAGACCATAGGTACGCAGACTCTCCAGATCACTGTAAAGACTTTTCCTCTCCGCCGTGATCCCATAGGAGGCCAGCGCTGTGATCATCTCCTGTATGGTGATACTGTGCGTTTCATCCGTCTTTTCGAGAAGAATCTTCATCAGATAAAGGATCTTCAGCTTCTGGTTCATTCTCTCTGCCATCTACGATACCATGCCTGTCAGATTCCGGATCAGCTCCAGATCCTCAGCCTTTACCTTAAGGCTTGTCTCGATCCTCTCACCTTCCGGTGTCGTCACAATGATCTCCACCACGCTGTCTTCCCTAAGTCCCTTTGCATGCACTGCCCTGCAGAAGGCCGGGAATTTTGGATGATTTCTTTTAAAGGTGTTCCATGCTCCCATGAGCTTCATCATATTGCCAAAATCCATCGTATTCTCTTCCGTTCCTGATTTCATTCTTTTCGGTGTATTATACAATATTTCGTCTATCGGTACAAGTAAAGAGCTGCTGTCAACAGAAGAAACAGATAAATGATATTCACAAGCGTAAACCATCTGAGATATCTGCCTCTGTTTTCCTTATAACACTTTGTATAAAGCTTAAAAGAGATCAGGCTGGCCATAGATGCGATCAGGGTACCAAGACCACCAAGATTCACCCCGACCAGCAGATCTCTGTAATTTTCTGTAAAACCGGAAAGAAGTACTGCTGCCGGTACATTGCTGATCACCTGGCTTGCCAGAACCCCTGTCAGGATCTCCCGTCCACTCACAAAACGCTCCAGTGCTTCCCGGATCAGGCTGATCCTGCCAAGATTCCCAATCAATATAAAAAAGCTGACAAAGGTAACCAGCAGAGCATAATCCGCTCCTTTCAGAGCCTCTCTGTCAAAAATGATCGTGTACAAAAACACAGCTGTCACAAGGACACCATATGGAAGGATCCTGGCTACCACAAGCAGCGCAAGCAGAAACAACAGCCCATAGATCAGATTCCGGTGTTTCCTGCTCTGCTTTATCTCCGTCCCCTCTTCCATCCTGCAGGAAATCTCCTGTCCTTTTCCCCTGATACATAACAGGGAAAGCAGAAGAAGAACAAATGTCATCACAGTGTAAGGTAACAAGATCCCCATAAATTCCGGAATACTACAGTCCATAAGCCCGTACAGATACAGATTCTGTGGATTTCCGATCGGTGTCAGCATACTGCCAAGATTAGCTGCCACTGTCTGCAGGATCACTGTCGGGATCATCGCCTGTTCCTGTCCACACTTTTTAAGGACTAAGATACTGAAGGGTACAAAGGTAAGCAGTGATACATCATTGGTGATCAGCATGCTGAAAATGAAGCACAGCATGACAAGCACAAGGATCAGCTGCCAGAGCTTTCCCGTCTTCTGCAGCAGGCTTTTTCCAATCCGGTCAAACAATCCCGTCCGCTGAAATCCCTGCATGATCACCATCAGGCCAAACAGGATACCCAGTGTCCGGAAATCGATATAGCCGATATACTGCCTGTCCGGCTTAACAAAAAATGCCGACACTACCGCCAGCAGTGTGGCGATAGTCAGCACGGTTTCTTTTTTCATAAAGGATATTATCTTTTTCATGCTTTTTACCTCTTCTGTATCACATAGAATATAATTACACAAATGGCTGCTGAGAACAAGGATCCTGATCTTCAGGATCTGGAAGGTTACCTGCTTTCTTTGTTTATAGCATTCTCACGGTGATCACTCTTCCGGTTCTGGCATTTATCCTGTGGGAAATGGAGATCACCGTTCTTCCATCTGCTGCTCTCTGCAGTGCTCGTAATACTTCTTTTTCTGTCTGTGCATCCAGATTTGCCGTGATCTCATCCAGTAGAAGGATCTTCGGCCCTGCCGCCACTGCCCTAGCAATCGACAGAAGCTGCCACTGTCCCTCTGAAAAAATCCCCTCCATGCAGGGCATGTCATAGCCTTTTTCCAGTGCCATAACCGTTTCATGAAGTCCTGCCAGTCTGGCTGCCTTCTCTGCCATTTCCGGCGTGATCGCAGGATCAAACAAAGTGATCTGGTCTCTTACCGTACCTGGAACCTGATGGAAGGTCTGCTCTACATAGCCAAACAGCTTCCTTTTCTCCTTTTCTCCCACTGTTCCGGCTCTTCTGCCATTTATCAATACACTGCCCTTCTTTGGCTCATACAGTCCGAGCAGCAGCTTGAAGATCGTACTTTTCCCTGCTCCGGTTCTGCCAGCCAGTGTGATCTGCTCTCCTTTTCTGATCTGGAAACTGAAATCCTGCAGAATGTCCTGCTCCCGGTAGCCAAAGGTGACATGCTGAAATTCTGCAATAATTTCATCCTTGTCCTGTTGTTTCTCCTGCCTGAGAAGCTCCTCTTTTTCCTCCAGTCCCAGGAATTCATTGATCCTGTGCACACCGGCTATTGCTGACTGGATCGTCTGGATCTCCATGCCAAGACTTTCCACCGGTCCAAAGATCTGGGAAATATAATTAATCACTGCTATCGCTGTACCGGCACTCATTCCAAAGAGCGTCAGCACCTGTGCATTCCCAGATGCCGACAAAAGCATGACAACTGCCACTACGACTGCATTCAGGATCAGGATCACCGGCGAATAAATGGCATCACAGAAATTGGACCGCTCCACCGCCCGGTAGCTTTCCCCGATATACCGGTCATAACGCTCTGTCATATATTTCTCTTTCTGCAGGCAGTGGATCGTCCTGATATTATGTAACGTTTCCGGCACGCAGCCAGAAGCCCGTCCAACTGCCCTTCTGTTCTCCACCTTTGCAGCAAGCATACTTTTCTGAACCCTTCTGGTAAACCAGAACAGGAATGGCAGAATCACAGCAAGTACAATGGCAAGTCCCCTGTTTTTCACCCAGATCACTACAAGAATACTGATGATCTTGAAGGCATCAGCAAACATACTGATGATCCCGGAGGTAAACAGCTTTTCCACCACGTCCACATCCCCTACAAACCGGGATACTACAGCACCCGGTTCCTGTCCCGTCAGGGAATCGGCCGTCAGATGAGTGTATTTGTCCATCAGGCTGCTGCGCAGGGCATGGGTGATTTTCTGTCCAAATACTGTCAGAAGTCCTTCCCTAAAGCTTTCAGAAAAACCGGTCAGGGCTGTCAGCCCAAAATACGAAAAAATCAGGATAAGAGCTGGCTCCTGACCTGCCGTTATCATATCGATCACCTTACCAAGGATCAGCGGCGGCAGCATGGCTGTCACGACAGAGGCTGCCACAACAAATACAATCCCTGCCGAAAGAAAGCTCTTTTTCTTTATGGTCCGCCAGATGATGCTGCTGACACTTTTTCTGTTTTTCATCTGTCCGCCCCTCCTTCCTGCTCCCCATACAGTTTCCTGTATTCAGGGCAGTTCTTCAGGACACTTTCATGACTGCCAGTGATGACCCGTCCCTTTTCCATAAAGATCACCTGATCCATCTGCGGAAACAGATACAGTCTGTGGGACAGAAGGATCACGATGCTGTCTGCCGCCAGCTTTTTCAGACTCGCAAATACCTGCTTTTCTGTCTCTTTATCCAGCGCTGAAAAAGGATCGTCCAGCACCAGAACCGGTCTCTTGTGGCAGAGCGTTCTGGCAAGTGCAAGTCGCTTTGCCTGACCGCCTGAAAGCCGGATGCCGCCATTTCCCACTACGGTGTCCATGCCATGCTCCATTTCCTCCACTTCCTGGTAAAGGCATACCGCTTTCAGGAGCGGACCCGGATCCTCGTCTTTTCCAAGAAGGATGTTGTTTCTTATTGTATCATCAAACAGTTCCGGATCATGCCCCAGATACCCGATACTGCCGCTGCGCTCTGCATCTGTCAGTTCCTGCAGCTCTCTGCCGCCAAAAGTAATGCTTCCTTCATAGGGATATTCGCACAGAAAGGTCTTGCCAAAGGTGGACTTTCCACAAGCTACCGGCCCGGTAACACCTATGATCTCTCCCGGCTCTGCCTGCAGGCTCACATCCCTGTAAATCGTACCTCCGCCAGTGTAAGCAAAGCTGACATGGGAAAGTACCAGTTCCCCGGCTGCTTCCTCTTTTGTCTCCGGAAATGGTGTTGCCTTCATCAGTGGTTTGATCCGCCTCCAGGACACCTGCGCCTTATGCACGGCATTGAACAGCTTCGCCGCACTGGATGATTTCACTGACAGCCTGGTAAAGCAGGAAAGGAATGTGGTAAACGCTGCTACATCAAAAACTTTCCACCCGATCCCCAGTACATTCCTGCTGCCAAAATACAGGATAAACAATACACCTGCCATGGATATGACCCGGTAAACCGGCGGCAGTGTGCTGCTCCAGATATTGGCTTTCACAGCAGCCTTTTCATAAGAAGAAAGCTCCTTTTCATAAGCTGCTTTCCGCTCTTCTTCACATCCATAAACCCGGTATGTGATCGCATTTAAAGCCCGGTCCAGTGTCGCTGCACTTAATGCTCCGGATTTTTCCTTATAAATGGCTCCCGTTCTCTGCACGATCCCTTTCATCTTCTCTGCCACTATGTAGGAGATAGGTGGAAACAGCATACAAAGCAGTGCCAGCCGCCAGTCATAGAAAAGCAGCATTCCTGCATAGGCGATCAGGGCAACTCCCGTATCAAAGATCTCTGTTGTAAACTTCCTCATTCCCTCCACGCAGTCATCCACATCCAAGATCGCTTTGGTCATCACATTGCCGGCTCCTTCCTCCTCAAGCTCCGTCCGGCTTTTCTGCACCAGACTGCTGTACAGGATCTCCTTCATCTGCCGGTTTACATTGTTGGCAAAGCGCCGCACATAAAAGCGCTTACAATATCTGGCGATCTGCACCACCGCAATCGTAACCACATAGCTGATAACAAGCGCCAGCATATCAGAAAAACCTGCCCTTTTCCCAAGCACATCAACAAGGCAGCCCGCCATTTTTCCTTCAAACCACGGGCCGGCAAGAAGTCCTATATTGTAGATCAGCCCTGTCAGGGTGACAATGAGCAGCACAGGCCACTGCGCTTTGAAATACGACAGGATCCGGTCAGGCTGCCCGATTCCTTTTTCTTTTTTCTGCATACTATTTCGCATCCTTCTGCTCACTTTCCGCCTCCATAATGTTCTTTCCTGGATCAGCCAATATAAAAAGGATATACTTCCATCTTCTAATGATAGTACATCCTTTTTCTCTGCCTAACAATCTGTTTCAGAACCTGAATCTGACGAAACCGAATCTGACCGTCTGAAATTAATATCAAAGCTTACTCTGTCCTGTCCTCAAACAGCTTTTCTATGTATTTGTCCAGTTCGTCTTCTTCCTCCTCATCATCAGCCTGCTGCTTTTCCAGGAGCTTTCTTTTCTCCTTCTCTTCCAGAAGCTTTTTCAGCCGCTCTTCCTGTTCCTCTTTGACTTCATCCTGTGCATCATCAAATTCCTCCAGCAGCTTCTCCCACTCCTTCTTAGTGTAAGACTGCCCGCCGAGCTGAAACGTTTCTTCTGTTTCTCCCTTTGTTACCTTTTTATAAATCTCCTGCATTTTTTCCCGAATGACCTGCTGTGCCTCTTCTCCATTTTCCATGTCATCGATCTCATGCTGCATTTTCTGGATCTGCTTATCCCTTGCAAGCGCACGCAGGATCAGGTTTACATCTTCCGGTGAAAACATGCCAATGGCACGTGATAGATCCCCCAGATTTTCCCGGTTTACCACAAGACTTCCACCACCGGAAAGTGCAATATTAATACACTTATTCTTGTCGGAAACATCTCCGAGGCAAATCCTGTTATTTTCATAATCGCAGGTAAAAATGACACCCTTGTATTCTATGATGCCATCCTTTGCCATGGCTCCATAGGGTACTGTCTTTCCATCCGCAGAGAGTGCATCTGAAAAACGCTCACTCTGCTTGTTTTCCTGCTCTGTCCCCTGTGTTCTGCTCTGATAGTCGTACAGTATGTTGTATGCTGTACCAATTCCTGAAACTGCCATTTCTCCTCCTTCTCTGCGATAACATTCTGCCCTGTTATGATTTCTGTACTTGCGTGGCAACGCAGGATTCTTCCCCTGCGGCGGTCGCTTTAAACAACATAAAAACGGATGGCAACCGCTTCTGCAGGTCAGCCATCCGTAGCTTACATTCTCATCCGTGAACAATATTTGATTCCTTTTCTATAAATATCGGAGAGTTATGGGGAAATATTAGTACTGCTAAATTGGGAAAACGGACAATTTACCAATATTTTCGTTGGAAAAACGGACAAATCAGGAAAAAATCTGTTGCATAAGCGGACAGTCAGTGACATACTATTAGTAAAGAAGGTGTTTTTGGAGGTTTTTATGATATACAGAGACATGGATCAGCAAATAGAGGATTTTTTCTCTCATAATCCCAGAGAAGCTCTCCTGATTACCGGTGCCCGTCAGGTCGGTAAGACTTTTTCTATCCGAAACTATGCTAAAAAGCACTTTCCCTATGTGATTGAAATCAACTTTATCGAAACTCCACAAGCTGTTACTCTGTTTGAAAATGCCAGAGACAGCCGTGATATTCTTCTGCGCCTTTCCGCATTAACTGACATACCCATGAAAAAGGGGGAAACCCTCATTTTCTTTGATGAGGTTCAGGAATGCAAGGAAATTGTTACTGCCATCAAGTTTCTGGTGGACGAAGGCAGCTACCGCTATATTCTGAGCGGTTCCCTTCTTGGTGTTGAATTAAAGGATATCCGTTCTGTGCCGGTTGGCTATATGACCGTTTTCGAAATGTTTCCTTTAAATTTTATGGAATTTTGCCGGGCAAATAAGATCTCCGATCAGGTTCTCACCCATTTGCAGAATTGTTTTGAAAACAGGGAATCAATAGACTCCATGATCCATACCAAAATGATGGAATTGTTTCGTCTATACTTAATTGTCGGCGGTATGCCTGCTGTTGTACAGCGCTACCTTGATACCAATAACCTTCGTGAAGTCTATCAGATACAGCAGGGCATTCTGCAGCTTTATAAGAAAGATATTGCCAAATATGATCCAGAAGAAAAACTGTATCTGGAGGATATTTTCAATCTCATTCCCAGTGAACTGAACAGCAAAAACAAACGATTTATTTTAAAAAATCTCAATGAAAACTTCAAATTTTCCCGCTATGAGCACAGTTTTATCTGGCTGCGGGAAGCAGGCGCGGCACTTCCTGTCTTCTGCGTGCAGGAGCCTGTACTTCCGCTTCTTTTATCCAAAGCAACCAATCTTTTTGAGCTTTTTCTGGAAGATGTAGGACTACTGGCTGCCATGTATGCTAATGGGCTGCAGCTTCGGATTTTAAACAATGAAGCTGACATTACTTTTGGTGCAATCTATGAAAACGCTGTAGCACAGGAGCTGCACTCTCATGGTTTTGAGCTTTATTATTTTAACAGCAAAAAACAGGGCGAACTTGACTTTGTCATTGAGTATCAGGGCAATATACTTCCCATTGAAGTAAAATCCGGCAAAGACTATACCAGACACCATGCTCTTTCTACTGTATTATCCAATGAACATTATGCCATTTCACAGGCCATCGTATTTTGTAATGAAAACATTTCCGTGGATAATAAGATTTTCTACTGTCCGATTTACCTCGCCGGATTTTTGAAACCGCAGATTCCTGATCAGGATTTCATTTTTCGTCTGGATCTGAGTGCTCTTCAATGAATGGAAATAGCACTTGAAAGAGTAACATTATTATGCTATATTGAAATCATAAAAAGGGAAAACCAGAGAAGCGGCTTACCCCAATAATTAAGTATCTGTTTTTGTAACAGCCGTCATTATTGCAGTAATGGCGGCTATTTTCGTTTTCCCTTGAAAATCATGTAGCATAATCCTACAAGGGTGCAAATGAATATTCTTATCTGAATCAAATCAGCGTATGTAACATACATTGGCAACGCCCTCCTTTCTTTCGTCTGG
>ERZ1026864.754-NODE-754-length-17588-cov-7.661267_pt1 | contig 17588 bp, 12 predicted proteins | sample MGYA00380162_ERZ1026864 | MGnify/ENA primary metagenome ERZ1026864 (study PRJEB33269, sample SAMEA4719798) | human gut metagenome | biome: human-associated habitat; feature: organic feature; material: feces | place: Cameroon | collected 2013-10 ... | reverse complement strand
TCGTGGCGTGGTATACTGGACTCATATTGTGAAAAATGTTGCCTTACGGACGCTGGCCAGAGAAGGAAAGGGGACGGAAGGCGTTTCGCGTGCATATAAACCGCAGGGAAACCGGCGGAAACGATCAGAACAGATGAGGAATATATGAAAATCACGAAAGTTGTCGGTATCGACATCGGAAACTACCGAATCAAGATTTCATACATCGTAAAGGGAGAGCTGAAGGACGTTTTCGTCGAGACGCTCCCGGATAATATCGTGAAGGACGGCATGATCCAGTACTGGGATGCGATGGCGGACTTTCTGAAGGAGACCTTTCAGAGCCACGGCATCCACTGCCGGAACGTCATCTTCACCCTGCCGTCGAGCGGCGTCTACATGCGCGTGGTCGATCTGCCGCGCATGACCGTGAAGCAGCTCCAGCTGAACCTTCCGTTCGAGTTCCATGATTACATCAGTGAGCCGAGCGAGAAGTACTTCTACGACTATGCCGTGATCGAGGAGGGCGAGAAGACGATGAAGCTCCTCGCGGTGGCCTGCAGCCGTGAGCTGATCGACCGCTACCGGACGCTGGCGAAGCATGCGAAGCTGAACGCCGTCGGGCTCGTTCCGGAGGTGCTCGGTTTCCAGCGTGTCCTCCGCCGCTATAACGCGCTGTTCCGCGTACCGGATGAGAAGGACTATGCGATCCTCGACATGGGCGACCGCAGCTTCAAGCTCCACTTCTTCCGGCATGGTGTCTACGAGGTCACCCGACCGCTCGAGCCGGGCGCGCGTCACATCGCGGAGATCGCCGCGGAGATCCGTGGTACGGATGTGCACATCGGTCAGCTCGCCGCCGAGTCGAACCAGGATGACGTCCTCGCGCACGAGAACATGGAGGCCCTCTACGAGAGCAGTGCCGTGCAGATCATGCGTGCGATGAACTTCTACAGCTACAGTAACACAAACAACACGATCGACACCCTGTACTACTGCGGTGGTGCCGCGAACTATCCGGCGCTGCTTGAGACCATCGAGGAGACGATGAACCTCCCGATGCGCCCGCTCACGGACCTCATGCCGTACACCGAGCCGGGCCTCGAGGCCGCGCTTCTCCTGAGCCCGCAGAGCTACGGCGTCGCCCTCGATCCGGAGGCGAAGGTGCGTGCGCTCAGTGACGAGGAAATCAGGGAGACATTGGCGAGACAGCAGGAGGTACCGGTTTGACGAACTTAAAAGAACTTGGCAAAGTGCAGATCGGTCGGAGCGGTAAGTACCCGTCGAAGAAAACCATCAACCTCATGTACCGCGAGCACGATACGCAGGACCGCGTCTTCACGATCGTCCTCTTCGTGCTGTTCATGATTTTCCTGTATTTCTTCTCCCGCTATGGCGTGGCGGCGCAGCTCGCGCGTGCCGATGCCGCGGAGGCGAACTACAGCCGGATGGAGCAGAACCTCGAGAAGATGAAAGAGGCGAACAGCGAGTACGCGAACGTGCGTGCCGACTACTCCCACTACGGCAACGGTTATCTCAACGACGAGGAGCTTTCCCGTCAGGACCGCGTCACCATGCTGAACGTCATCGACGAGCGCGTGCATGCGGCGGGCGGCATCCAGACCATCCAGATCCAGGACAACATCGCCGTGATCACCGTCGGTGTGACCGACGCGCAGCGTCTCCCGGACATCATCCTCTCGCTGGAGGGCTCCGAGTACGTGAGTTACGTGACGGCCCAGACCGCCACGACCGATGAGGACAGAGATAAGCTGTCGCTCTCCGAGGATGGTACCCCGGATCAGCCGCTCTTCGTGACCGGCCAGCTGACGATCTACTTCCGCACCCCGGAGGAGGTCCGTGCAGCGCTCGCGTCCGGTGAGGCTTCCGCGACCAGCGATCAGGCCCTCGATGCCGGCGAGAACGGCTCCGCGACCGGCCAGAACGCGTATATCCCGAGCATTCAGCACACGCGTCCGGACCAGATCGGCACGATCGAGGCGGCGTCGAGCACGACCACGTCTTCGGCCAATGCAGGCGACCAGAACACGAGTGCCGAGGCCGCTCAGGCGAAGGCAGAGCGTGCAGCAGCGCAGCGTGCCGCAGAGGAAGCGGCGAAGCGCCAGGCAGCCCAGGCTGCACAGGCAGCGCAGGCCGCCGCACAGCAGACGACCGCAGCCGTTCCGCAGACCGTCGCCGTACAACAGCAGCCCGCCAACATTGACACACCGACGGATAACCCGTTTACCGGCGGCAGCATCACGATCCAGGGCGGAAGCCCGTTAGGCTGAGGGAGGACAGAATGTTAAACAGAGCTTTTACGAAACGTGAGAAAGTCCTTCTTCTCGTACTGGTGATGATCCTGCTGGGCCTCGTGTACTACCGCTTCGTGCGGCTCCCGGTGCAGGAACGCATCGCGGCAGCGGACACGACGGTGCTCGAGCAGCAGATGGAGATGGAACAGCAGAGAGCTGCCATCATCAAGCAGATGCAGGAGGACATCGAAAACGGGCAGAAGGAAGATACGGGCATCGTCGCTTCCTATGATAATCTGAAGGCCGAGTCGGCTGCGCTCAATACGATCTTCGCGCAGGCGACGAGCTTCAACTTCAGCTTCGAGCAGCCGGTGGCGACCGATGACGCCGTGCGCCGGACGATCAATATCAGCTTCACCGCGACGAACTACCAGATCGCGCGCCGGATCATCCAGCAGGTACACGACTGTGCGTACCGCTGCCTCATCACGGACATCAGCGTCGGTGCCGATTCCGATAAGATGCAGCAGTATGCGAACCTCGAGAACTCGACGATCAGCGGCAGCATGAGCGTGACCTTCTACGAGACCCTGAACGGTGCAACCACCACGAACGGCCTCACCACGAGCGACGGCAGCGCCGTACAGAGCAGCTACGTCGGCCTCGGCAATTCGTCCCTCGACCTCGCGCAGAGCAGCCTCGAGACCATGGCCGAGTCCCTCGCAGGGGATGCGGCGGATAAGATCGCCGCAGGCGCGGGATTCTAATACAGAAAGGAGAGCAGTGATGAACGAAGTGCAGCGGAAATTACATGATCGAAGCGGCGCAACCCTCACCGTTGCGCTCCTTTTCTTTGTCATGTGCGCAGCCGCCGGCTCCGTCATCCTCGCCGCGGCTACGACCAGCACCGGACGCTTAAGTCAGCTGCAGGCCAGCGACCAGAACTACTACGCCGTGGTGTCCGCGGCGAAGCTGATTCGGGATGAAATCGATGGACAGACGATCGCGGTCGGACAGAAGGAGACGAAGACCGTCACCACCACCCGAAAAGAAAAAACGGAGAAGGATGCGAACGGTGCAGATGTCACGGTCGTGGAGGAAACGACGAAGACCGAGTACAGCTATTCGGCACCGGAGTTTGAGCACCTGAAGGATGCGACGACCGGGACGGGGATCACTTCGGCAATGACGGCTGGAACGGCGATCACGTCGGAAACGGAATTTGAAAATTTCCCGAATGTAAATGGGGCAGGAAACTTCTATTTACTGGATGCCCTGAAGAATAATAGTACGGTCAATACAGAGGAGCAGAAACGTACCGGCGCGCTGACGACGGTAGATTACATGAAGGATGCAACGGACACATCCAATCCCCGGAATAAGAAGGATTTAAAAACGAAGGGTATGATCAGCGAAGAGGACTACAGTGCCGCCAGTGATGTATTCACCAGCGCGCTGATGAACGGTACGGATCACATCTATACCGATACCTTCATTATGACGGCATCGCTCCCTAGCTTTACTCTTGAAGGTAGTGCTGCAAGCACCCTTCCGGTCGATGTCCGTATTGTCATGAACGGACAGGGAAATGTCAAGGCCTATATCAAGAACCACCTGGATGCCAGTGCGAAAAAGCAGGGCAATGAATATCGTCTGATGCTGACCCTAGATGCGAAGAAAGGTGCGGTACAGGCAGACAGCTCGAGTGGAACATCCGAGGATGGAAGTGGAAGCGTGACCACAACAAAAGATGGGGATACAACGACAACCACGGAAAGCACTTCTGTAACCCGTCACAGCTATGTCACCTGGGGCAACCCGCAGATCACGAAGGATACGAGTAAAGATGTCTGGTAAGTTGAAGAACAAACTGAAAAGCAAAAAAGGCGAGACCATCACCGAGACCCTGGTATCCGTGCTGATTGCGGCAGCTGCGATGATCCTCTTCGCCAGCATGATCACCTCTTCCCAACGTATACTGCAGAAGAGTGAGAGCATCATGAATGATTATTATGCCGGCGAAGCGGAGATGGAAGCTGCGATGGCTGTTAGTGGTACGACAGGTAAAAGTACAACCGGGGTGACGATGGCTGCTGATACAGAAGGAGCAGGCAAAGCCAAATCTGGCAGTACGGCAGAGGCAGGCGATGCCAAATCTGGCGGTGCAACAGGAGAAGTCAAAACTGGATCCGGAACGGTGACCATACAACAGGCAAATAATACTCTGCCTCATTATGGTATCAGCAACAAAGATAAGGACGGACAGATTACCGTGACATATGCCACAAATCAGCCGGGGGATACCGGCACCAGCACGAGTGGCATCGAGCGTTTCGCAATCGCAGAGTATAAAGCAAAGAACTGATGGAAGTGGATGGAGCAGAACAGATGAAGCAGAAACTCCTTCATAAACTGAATAAACGGCAGGGCTTCTCGCTCACAGAGATGCTCGCCACGGTGCTCATCATGGGCTTCGTCGGCATCATCATCACGACCGGTGCCGCAACTGTACAGCGGGTGTACCGTAAAGTCGTCGCGCATGCAAACGCGCAGACAGCATTGACCACCACCATCACCCTGATGAAGGACCAGCTCGCGTTCGCGGATCCGGAGAGCATAGGAAATGGTTCTGAGACAGGAACAGGCTTCGGAAACAGCCAGACGATCGTTTTCAGGAACCTGAACAGCGGTGAACAGACGATCATGTTGAATCCGGGCACCGGAACGGGTACAGCGAACCGGGGATTTACATTGACCTATACCGCAGGAGACGGGACCGGGACCAGCAGTACGAGCTTGCCACTCCTCAGCGACAGCGCCATCACCAGCGACCTCTGTGTATGCTTTGATGGCGATGGCAGCGGATTTTCCTGGGATCCGGCAACGCAGGTCATCACCGTGACAAAGCTCGTCGCAAAGGACACACGCACCGATACCGTGCAGGCGCGTGCCAGCTTCAAGGTTCTTCTCGTGAACGGCAAATAATTATAAACAATCGATACAGGATGTCTGAATGAAATCAGGCATCCTTTTCTAATAGCGATAAACGACCGATGCAGGATGGCGGGGAGAAATCGGGCATCCTTTTTTGATGACAATAAACGATCGATGCAGGATGCCAGAGTAAATCGGACATCCTTTTTTATGGAAGTAAAGCGTCAGCGAAATTCTGGTAAAATCTCGCATTTCAGCTTCTTTTGATTGTAATTAGAAGAAAATAACTTAAAATAAAGTGGAAAACGTATGCGACCGCGTCACTGCGATGCGTTCAATATAGAACACAGAATGGAACAGACTTCAATGACAAATGCAATAAAGAAAAGACTTAACAGAAAAGGCTTCACACTGGCGGAGGTGCTGGTCACCGTCGCGATCATCATCATTCTCGCGGGTGTTACCTTCGTTTCGGTGGCGCAGTACCAGAAGAATCTCCGCCTGATGGAGATGGACGGCACTGCGAAGGAAATCTTCATCGCCGCGCAGAATCACCTCAGCGTCGCGAAGGCCTCCGGTGACCTCGACCGCCTCGCGGAAGATGCGAAGAAGAGTGCGATCGGCACGAATCTGTCGTCGGCCCCGTCCTATGCGGGTAATGACGACGGTGAATACTATTACGTGATTCATAATGTGACGAGCGGCACCGAGAGCTACACGCCAACGGAAGGTAAGAAGATCCTCGAGATGATGCTGCCATTCGGCGCGCTCGATGAAACTGTCTCTGTCAGCGGAAACTATGCCATCGTCTATGAGCTGAAATCCGCCTCCGTCGTCGCTGTCCTCTATTCCGGTGCGGGCAATGCCTCCTTCGGAAATGCAGCGGTGATTACGCTCGGCGACGAAGATGTGAAGAATATTGAAAACAAAAAGCTTTACCAGGATAAATCGGCACGCAAGAGCTATGAAAAGAATGGAGTCACTGCCATCGTCGGCTGCTACATCGGCACGGCAGGCAGCGCAGCCATCCCGACCGAAACACTCGAAGCACCGAAGCTGGAAGTGAAGAACGAGAATAAGCTGCATGTTATCGTGAGTGATACAGATAAAACGGCAGGTACAGATAATGTCACTTTAATTATTCGTGGTGTGCAGAGTGGTACAGTCGCACAGCGCTTACTCCAGCGTGATACCAGTGATGGACATATCGGTGCCGGTAGCTTCGATGTGACCCTTGACGATATCACAGGGGATGGTTCGTATCGCTTCGCAAATATCATTTCGTCGGATCGCTTTACAAAGACTGAGGGAACTGCATTTATCCCGGGTGAAAACATCGAAATCAGTGCACGTGTAAGTTCGAAGACGGGACTCGCGACACCGAAAGAATCCGCGAAATACACCGTCAGCAGTCTGTTCGGCGATGCGAACGAAACGAAGGATGCTGCCGGAAATACGACGGTCTATATCCGAAATCTGCGTCATCTCGAGAACCTCGGTGCCAATGTCTCGGACTTTACAGCTGCGCTCGGAACCGGAATGACGAGTGGAAGCTCCAAGATGGTGAACATCACCGCGGAGCAGAAAAACGAGATCACGATGTTTTCGATGAGTACGAGCGGCGTCTCAAGCGGAAATCACTTCGAAAATCTTTATGGTTCAAAAATCTATGGAATGGAGCAGGAAGCTACCTTCGCGGCCATCGATGTCAACTATCCACTCGTTTACCACGGCAACCAGCATGAGATCCATGATGTAAGCATTGGCGCTCAGAACGAACATACAGCCGCCGGTATCTTCGGAAAGGTCACAGATCCGGAGAGCAGCTCGGTGGATGCGTCGCTGTCAGTCAGTGATTTGATCTTGCGGAATGATCGTGTATCGGGGACCGATGTCCAGAACGCGGGCATGCTGGTCGGCGAGACGACGAAGAACCTAACCGTGGATGGCGTCCTCGCATATTACCATGAAGAGAACTATAATGCGGACAATGACTCGAAAGTGGAGGTTGTGGCAACCGCTGACAACGGCATCGCTGGTGGCCTCATCGGCCTTGTAAGTGGCGGAAAGCTCGATGTCAAGAACTCGGCAGCCGCCGTTTATGTCAAGGGTGGAAGCGCCGCCGGCGGATTCATCGGAAGTGTGGACGGCGTAGCAGAGGGCTCCACCATCGTGCAGAGCTATGCCGGTGGACATACCAAGGACGGCGCATACATCACGACGGATGCAACAACAAACAAGCCAGTTCTTACAGGCGCAGGAAGATATAATGTTCAAGCTACACAGGCGAGCGGCAATGCTGGTGGCTTTATTGGCGTGACCACAAATAACGTCCGCATGGATGCGGTATATTCTACGGCATCGGCGTACTCCACGGATTCCACGAAGTCCGGCTCGTTCTCAGGCAACACGGAAACGAATTTCGGAACCGAAAAGAATTATTATGCAATCGGACCACACAACGGTACCGACGCATCCGCAGATGACACTGCAAAATCGCAGCTCGCAGCAGGACAGAACCGCCGTCAGGCGACCGCCTATGACCGCACCCTGATGGGCGCGACGGATTCAGCAGCACACCCAAAGATGGATAAAACATCCTATCCACTGAACACGGTTCGTTACCTCTGCGCAGCAAGTGTGGACGAAAAGGAACTTCCGTGGTTTATCAAAGAACACGTCGGAGACTGGGTGGTATCTAAGAAAACATCAGATTCCAATTTCGAAGTCGAGAATGGAAATCGATTAACAGTACGGATTAATACTGGGCTCAATCAAATAACGGAGGATTTATACTATGAAGTAAAGGTTCATGGACAGACGAGAGAGAACGATGCATATTTCTTACTGCATATAAAACCCGACAGCACTGTCGACGTACAGCGTAAATATAATAAAGCAAATTTTGAATCATATAATCATAATATTGCAACCGTTAAACAAGATACGACACCAAAAAAAGTGGAATTGTATCTTGATGATATAACAAATATATACGGTAATTTTGTTTCGGTATGTGATGGCAACTTTTTTTATCCTGGCGAGGATATATCCATAAATGTAATTAGTTTAACATCTAATAATGATAAGGATGCAGTTTACGATGATAGTAAAATTCAGTATACCAATAGCCTCTTTGGATATTTACAGAATGAGGGCCAAGATTCATCGTCTCATAATCTGCAGAAAATTAATGCTGTAAAAAACTATGTTGAAAATGCTGGAACGGAAGCGAATGGATTAGGATTAATTCCAAATGGAGATGGATATTATGTGCAGATAGATAATTCTCGTCATCTGGAGAATCTTTCGAAAAACATTGGATATCCATGGGCTCAAAATATCGGTAATAATATCGTTGGAGCAATACAGACGGATAATATATATTGGTCCGGCTCATCAGAATCTAACGCCTATACAAAGGGATTTCAAGAAGAATTAGGGGTTGATCTCAATGTATTTTCAAAAGATGGTCTGCTGACGCAAAATGGATATTACTGCCCAATTATTAATACAAACTTGAAATTATATGATGGTTCTGGCTTTAGAATCAGTGGGGTGAATGCACTTGAACAGGCCCAGGATGCTGCGCTGTTTGTTCAAATTGAATCGGATGTTACTATCAAAAACTTGACTCTTGAAAAGGCTGAATTCAAATCTGAAACTAAACGCGCTGCAGGGCTAATTGCTTATGCGGGTCATAATGTCAATCTTGATAAGGTGTATGCTACAGTTAGCTTGGATGTTACAGGATCTGATACAGTGGCTGGATTTGTGGCATATGCGGCAAACAGTATTACGATAACTAATTCTGGCATAACAAACGGAAACATCAGCTCAACGAACGGAGATGCTGCCGGACTAATTGCTTATGCGGGTCAATCAGCCACGATTGACGAAGTGAATTGTACTGCTAGTCTTAGTATTAATGGAAAAAAGCAAGCGGCAGGATTTGTGGCGGAAGCTAGAAATCCTATTACGATTAGTAATTCGAGTATTGAGAAAGGAAAGATATGTGCGTCTGATTCTAATGCTGGCGGTTTAATCGGTTATACTGGTGCTGAGTCGACATTATCAAATATTACTTTTGGGAATAAGGACCCTAATAAAGAGGATTTAAATAGCGAGTTTTATGTACAAAGTAATGGGAAGAATCAACAAAATGCATCTGCCGGTGGTTTGATTGCGCGCGCCGGCGGTGTTCCAACAATTAAAAATGTTCATTTCAATGTGAATCTCACAGTGGAAAATATCAATGGCAATATATCTAATGCAAATGATGACGCGGTAGGTGGCCTGATCGGATTTGCTAATGCAAAGGTATACATTGATGACTCTGGTATTAAATACGAAACAGTAAAATCGATAGGAACACGAGCGGGTGGGTTTATTGGAGCTGCAAATAACGAAGTAGAAATAAAGAACTCAAAAATCAATTGCGGTATTATTTCGTCTGATACTGATAGGGTAGGAGGCCTTCTTGCGTTTGCAAATCAAGCTGCAACACTTGATGGGGTTAATTGTGATAGCCTGAACGTAACAGGAAAAAATACTTCCGGAGGTTTCCTTGGTTTTTCGCAAGCAAAAGTCACAATTCAAAACTCGGAGGTTAATAATTGCACTGTCTTATCGACGAATGATCGCGCAGGTGGTCTTATTGCGCTTGGGAGCGATGTGACAATTTCAAATGTTAAGATTACAGGTAATGTATCTGTAACAGCGAAAATGGCAGCGGGCGGATTTGTCGGATATAATACTGACAAGACGATATCAGTATCGAACTCTAGTATTCATTCTGCAGTAGTTAGTTCGATAGAAACATACTCTGGAGGATTTATCGGGTATACTAATGTTACTGCAACTATTGATGAAGCTGGTCTTATTTCGGATTCGCTAATCACATCAGAAATGAAAGATGCTGGTGGGGTGATTGGACACGCGACGAACGATGTTAATATTACAAATACAAAAGTGGTTGGAACCAATACAGAAATTGTTGCTGGATCTGGTAATGCAGGTGGATTGATCGGTGGATTTGAGAACCGCGTATTAACGATTAATAATTCGGCTGCTTCGGTATTTGTGAGAGCTGAGAATGGCAATGCTGGAGGACTTATTGGTTTCATTAATGGTTTGGCAGAGGAATCAAAAATTCAAAACTCGTATTATGGAGGACGAACCATCAAGGGAGTCTATGGAAGTATAACTGTTCATAAGGACGATAGCGCTAATGAGCGGATGTATGCCGCAAATATTATCGCTGGATCGGCTGCTGGCGGGCTGATTGGTGCAATTGAAGGCCAAGATTGGAAAAAAAGGTCTAGTATAGAAAAGTGCTATAGTACTGGATCGGTGCAGACTAAAAATGGCCCAGCAGGTGGATTTATAGGAAATGCAAACTTGAAAGGCTGCATTTGTCTGAATATCAACCAATGTTATTCTATAGGGCCGGTACTAAATTCAGATAGGACGGTAGACCTAATAAAAGGAGGTTTTATTGGGCGGCTTTCAATACAGGCAAATGATGACGTTGGATTTACTGATTCTTACTATTTAAATAGTTTTAATGCAGATACATTAAATGCAATTGGCTCTTCTTATGGTTCGTTGCTGACGACTGTTCAGGTTATTAATTCGCCAGAGTTGATTACAGGTCAGGCTGCTTCTGCAAATTTGACTGCTAAGAATGCAACGTATGTATTTGATGAGACTCTGAAAGGCAAAGAGCCTTACCCTTATCAAAACTGGACAACGGAAACTGGAACCATTACCTATTATGGTGACTGGCCGGTACCGCAGATTGATGGAACGTTGGTTTACTACCATCGCGATACTGGTGATAAGAACCAAGGTATTTGTACACTCATTAGTAGTGAAACAAGTTTCCAGACGGAGCTCTCTACCGAAAATGGAAAGGTTGAAGATTATGGATTTGGTATTATTCTTGACTCAATTCCGGAAAATTGGAAAGCTATAAAGGCGCTTTATATAAGCTCAAACAACATTTCGGATATAGATAGACCATTTGACATGAATAGCGAACAGGACAAGAAAAAGCTAAAGGGTATGCAAATGGACGTGACAGAAAAATATTCAACTTTCCAATATGGAGGTAAAACTTATATTTTTGCTCGTGTAACCAGGGATAATTTGCCAAATAATTATTTTTATGTGAGGAATATGACAACTGATGATATATATGAGGTGACTTATAACCAGGATTCAGGAACAATAAAGTTCGTGCGTAAAGCTAACGCATAGAGCGTAATGAGCTACATAGACTTTAGTATATCTTGAATTTTTAGTGTTATTTGAAACTAATGACGGGTTTTGGAGTTTGATGAAAACGGTAGAAAAAGACATGGACACAACAAATTTTCCTTTATTCTCCCAGGTGAAGGCAAATCACGATGTGATGGCCTACATCGGGGAGCAGAACAAGTCGATGAAGGCGCTGCATTTCACGGAGCACAGCTTCGCGCATGTGGGTGTGGTGTGTGAGCGGACGGGGTATATTCTAGAGAAGCTGGGCTTCGATGAGCACACGGTGGATCTGGCGCTGACCGCGGCGTGGATGCATGACCTCGGTAACATCGTCAACCGGGTGGATCATTCGCAGTCTGGTGCGCTGATGGCGTTTAACATCCTGAACCGCATGAACGTACCGGCCGAAGACATTGCCCCGATCATCTGTGCGATCGGCAACCACGATGAGGGCAATGGTCAGCCCGTGAGCGCGATTGCGGCGGCGCTGATCCTGGCGGATAAGTCGGATGTGCGGCGGAGCCGTGTGCAGGAGCCAGACGAGCATAAGTTCGACATCCATGACCGGGTGAACTACTCGGTGACGGATTCGAAGCTGAAGATCAATAAGGAGCAGAGTGCGATCAAGCTGAAGCTGAGTATCGACACGCACTATGGCGAGATCGGCGAGTACTTCGAGATTTTCATGGAGCGGATGCTACTGTGTAAGAAGGCGGCGAATTTCCTCGGGATGGATTTCCATCTCATCATTAATGAGCAGACGCTGCTGTGAGTATTGGCCTGCGCCGGGAGACCGGTGGCAGGCCATGAATTTTCGTAGGTATATAGATAGGAACGGAATAAAATGACGGAAGGAAAAGCGTGAGGGGATGGTGAAGAATGGAGTCGCCTGCATTAGCCCGATGGTGACAAGGAAAGATAGAGTATTCTCCTGGCAGATTATTAAGAAGACATACTTCGGGCGGGGACAGGTGATGGCAGACTAGAATAAGTTTGAAGTTTTTGGCTAAATTCTGTATACTTAATTTATATATCATAAAGACGATGCCCGAACGTAACCGAGAAGGAAGTGGAAGAAGTGAACATTAACAAACTGGTTTTTAAGAATTTTAAGACCCTGGAAAACGTTTCGTTTGAACCAGGACGTATAAATGTATTTATTGGAGCGAACGGTTCCGGTAAGACAACTGTTCTTGAAGCAATAGGGCTACTGTGTGCTGCCATGACGGATCGTATCGATAATTCAAGCATGCAGCGAAAAGGTATCCGCCTGAGCGTCCCGGGGCTTTATAAATCTGCTTTTTCTGATTTGGAAAGAAAAGCTCCAACGATTAATTTTGATGTGTCATGGAGTCAGAATGACAACGATTATGAATATGCTGTTAATTTGAATGTTCCCAATGAAGCGGATTCTGCCAGACGAGACATGTGGCGGTATCATTCTGAAAAACTCACAGTGAATAATGAGTCTGTATGGGGAAGAAGCGGGGCATCAAAAACAGTTTATGATCCATACGTGGGCCTGTTAATGCTTGAACCGAATGAAAAACTTGCCGAAATAAGAACGGAAATAGAAGAATTCAAGAATTACGCTATTTATCAGCCGAATACGCAGGCACTACGAGGAACGCTTCCGGATCCATATCAGGTAAATCCGATCGGCTTATGTGGCGGCAGACTTGCGGAAGCCATCGAGGAAATTTTAAATAAAGATGAGGATGGAGAGCGTTATCTGCAGAACCTACCTTTAGATGATGTTCTCGAGTTGATTGATTGGGCGAGTGGATTTGATGTGACTTCACCTAAAAAGTCGAGTGTGAATGCTGCGGTGCCAACCTCGAGAAGAATTCTGGAGTTTCAGGATCGTTATCTGACTTCAAAAACCAGTTTTACTGCGTACGATGCAAGTGAAGGTGCACTGTATGTACTGTTTTTGCTGTGCCTTGCGTTACATCCAGATGCGCCCGATATTTTTGCCGTGGATAGTTTCGATCATGCGATGCATCCAAGACTTGCCAGAGAAACTACAAGACTGTTTTGTCGAACGATTCTCGAACAGGAAAAGACGGTTTTTGTAACAACACATAACCCACTTGTACTGGATGGCCTTGATTTGACGAATGACAAGATCAGGCTGTTTGCCGTGAATAAAAGCAGAAAAACAGGACATACATCGTTGCAGAGAATTAAAATCACGAAGGAACTTATGGATTCCGGCTACGCTCTGTCGAGACTGTGGACGGAAGGACGGTTAGGAGGCGTACCAAATCTGTGATGAAAACAATAGGAATTGTTGCGGAAGGTCCGCGAGACTTCGAATTGATCGCTGCAGTTATAGATACCATCACAAACGAGGAGAACAACTATCAGATGATTCAACCAGAGCCGGATATGACAGGGCGATTTGGAAATGGATGGAAAGGCGTCTGGAAATGGTGTGAAACAAATCAAAGAAAGCTTAAGATGTATATGCAGTCTTTGACGCCTGTACTTGATATGCTTGTTATTCATATGGATGGAGATGTTGAAAGATGTGAAAAAGAAGTCCACTGTGAGTGTCAAAGAGCTGTTTGTGATGCACCAGAAGAAACCCACCCACTTACATGCGAGAAAATTATTAATAACGTCAGTGATTGCCCTGTCGTGTTGCCATGTGGCGAACATGATGACACGCCAGAGGCTGGGGCGGAGTTTCTACGAACCTTTATCAGAGCGCTACTGCTTCCGGAAGATGGACTGGCTGTGAGCTATACGATACCTTTTGATGCAACAGACACATGGATCGTAGCGGCATTTGATCGGTATGAGAACTATGAAACATTGGTTGAACCATGGAAGAATATCATCGCCCATGCTCCACAGTATCATGGAATCAAAATCCGAAATCGTCCAAATAAGGCAAAAAGGACATACGAGGAATTGATTTCAGGTGTATGTGAAAACTGGAGTGATGTTATAGAAAAATGCCCACAGGCAAAGCAGTTCGATGAAGATGTGCGGAGATTTTTAGTTGATTAAATTGAACTACGAGTAATCACGGAACATCACGGATGTGAAAGGAAGTGAATGTCAGGGAGGATAAAACGATGCAGAGCAAGAAGAAACTGGTTGTGATCGATGTGCAGAATGACTTCGTGACGGGGAGCCTGGGCACGAAGGAGGCGCAGGCGATGCTGCCGCGGCTTATCGAGAAGGTGAAGACGTTTGATGGGGAGATCCTGATGACGAGGGATACCCACGAGGCGAATTACATGGAGACGCAGGAGGGCCGGATGCTTCCAGTGCCGCACTGTATCCGCGGCACGGAGGGCTGGGCGCTGGTACCAGAGCTGGAGGCGATCCGCGTGGAGCAGAATCTCAAGGTATATGATAAGCCGTGCTTCGGAAGCCTCGAGCTCGTCGCGGATATGAAGGCGGCGTACGAGCGGGGCGAGCTGGAGTCCCTCGAGCTGGTCGGTATCTGCACGGACATCTGTGTGGTGTCGAACGCACTGATGCTCAAGTCGACGATGCCGGAGCTTCCGATGTATGTGGACGCGGCGTGCTGCGCCGGCGTGACACCAGAGAAGCACGAAGCGGCGCTCGAAGTGATGCGGAGCTGCCAGGTGAACGTGAAGTGAATGCAAAACGGGGCACTTTGCGATGAAATATGAGTAAAAAACGGGGCACTTTGCGATAGAATATGAGTAAAAAACGGGGCAGAATGGAACTACGAGTAATCACGGAACATCATAGAAAGGATGAAACATGAATCAGAGTGATCAGCGGAATATTTCCATGATGATGGATCTATATGAGATGACGATGGCGAATGGTTATTTTCAGGATCCGGGGGCGGAGGATCTGGTGACCTTCGACGTGTTCTACCGGAAGAATCCGGATGGAGCGGGCTTCGCGATCTTCGCGGGGCTCGAGCAGGTGCTGGACTACCTCGAGGGGATGCACTTCGATGATGCGGATATCGACTACCTGCGCTCGCTTCATATTTATGCGGAGGATTTCCTCGCGTGGCTGCGGAATTTCCGCTTCCGTGGCACGGTGCGGGCGCTGCCGGAGGGCAGCATCATGTATCCAAACGAGCCGATCCTCACGGTGGAGGCACCGCTCATCGATGCGCAGCTGGTGGAGACGGCGATTCTCGCACAGGTGAATCACCAGTCCCTCATCGCGACGAAGACGAACCGTATCGTTCGTTCGGCGGAGGGCCGGCTGGTGGCGGACTTCGGCGCGCGTCGGGCGCACAATGTAGACGCCGCTGTATATGGTGCCCGGGCCGCCTACATTGGCGGTGCCGCAAGTACGGCGACGATGCTGGCCGGGGAGATGTTCGGCATCCCGGTGAGCGGGACGATGGCGCACAGCTGGGTGATGTACCACGATGACGAGTACACGGCGTTTAAGCGCTTCGCGGAGATCTACCCGGATAATTCGGTGCTGCTCGTCGACACCTACGATGTGCTGGCGTCCGGCGTGCCGAATGCGATTCGTGTGGCGAAGGAGGTGCTGATCCCGATGGGGAAGCGCCTGAAGGGCATCCGGCTCGACTCCGGCGACCTCGCGTACCTGTCGAAGAAGGCGCGGAAGATGCTGGACGCGGCGGGGCTCGAGGACTGCATCATCGTGGCGTCGAACAGCCTCGATGAGTTTACGATCCACTCGCTGCTCGAGCAGGGCGCGCGCATCGATTCCTTCGGTGTCGGCGAGCGGCTGATCACGGCGAAGAGTGATCCGGTGTTCGGCGCGGTGTATAAGCTGGTGGCGGTGAATAAGGATAAGGTCTGCTTCCCGAAGATCAAGGTGTCCGAGACTTTCGAGAAAATCACAAATCCGGGGCAGAAGCGCGTATGGCGTGTGTATAATTCGGATGGTTTCGCGGTCGCGGATCTGATCACGATGGCGGACGAGCTGCCGGATCCGGCGCAGCCGATCCCGTATGTGGACCCGGAGAAGCCGTGGAAGTCGATGGCTTTCACGGACTGCACGGTGCGCGAGCTGCAGGAGACCGTCATGGTCGACGGACGGCGGACGAAGCCGTCCCCATCCATCGAGCAGGTGCGGAGCTACGTGAAGCAGCAGCTCGAGCAAGAGATCTGGCCGGAGGAGCAGCGACTCGAGAACCCGCACACGCACTACCTCGACATGAGCCCGGCGTACTACCAGATGAAGATGGAGCTGCTGAAGGCCGCGCAGGCGACGAAGTGACGTGAGTTTATGTAGCGGGAGCTTGACATGCACGGATTTCAACTATATCATGTCAGCGATTGTGTAGCAGATTGAATCGTAGAAGCACGTAAATCCGTGCTTTTACGATATATTTTTAAGAAAAACAAAGAGGAACATACATGTTTTCAAGTCCGCTGTCGCACGCTGAGATCCTGATCTGTGGCTGTATTTTCTGCCTGGTGATGGCACTGTGCATCTACCTGAGTAATAATTTCGATAGTAAGAGGAGAAAGTGTCTGTTCTGTCTGCAGGCGTTTACGTCGCTGCTTCTGTTTAACAGCGCAATCGCTGTCTTATTCCGTGGGAATCCGGGCGTTCTGAACTTTTTTGCCGCACGTATGGGCAGCTTTTTGACGTTTGCACTGCGGAATGTGGTCGTATTCTTCTTCCATGTGTATGAATGCAGCTATCTGTTTACGGATGACGCGTGGAAACGCGATCGTCGTGTGCAGTACGCCGGGCTTCTGTGCCTGCTCGGTGTGGTGCTGGTGATTCTTTCGCTGTATTCGGATCTCTACTATTATTTCGATGCCGACAATGTTTATTACAGGGGCAGATGTTACTTCCTGTCGCTGCTGATTCCGTCTCTGGCGCTGATGATGGATCTGTCACTGCTGCTGCAGTATCGAAAGAAGCTCCGGAAGATTGTTTTCTTTTCCCTGCTATCGTTTATCGTACTGACGACCGGGACGGCGGCGGTTCAGCTGTTCTGCAATAGTGTGGAGCTGATCAACATGGCCACGGGGCTCACGATGACCTTTTTGTTTATCGGCTCTATGAGTGAACAGAACCTCGAGATGTATCAGCTGCTGAAGAAAAAGGCTGAAGTGGAGGAGCGTCTCAGTATATCGATGACGCTGAACCAGAGTGTCAAAGCGCTGTCTGCCAATGCAGATACCGATGCGGCGATCAATGAGCTGCTCGGTATCATCA